>ERZ869909.110-NODE-110-length-121689-cov-31.160922_pt1 | contig 121689 bp, 107 predicted proteins | sample MGYA00520892_ERZ869909 | MGnify/ENA primary metagenome ERZ869909 (study PRJEB32215, sample SAMEA104723947) | bioreactor metagenome | biome: bioreactor; feature: anaerobic bioreactor; material: water | place: China | collected 2015-03-12 ... | reverse complement strand
TGTTTAATTTTAAAGCAAAATTATCCTAGGAGAACATAAACTATTTACGTTTTACTGGTATAATTACGGGGAATCATTTTATATAATATAGGATTTGAGCTATTGCCCGCTGGTAGTGGAAATGATCCACTTTGAATCACATTGTTACTTCCATCCCAAAGTTCAACATTTAAGGTTCCTGCACTATTACTTGCAAGATAAATATCAACCGTATTTAACACAAATGAAGAAGTTGAATTAAAAACTAATCCATGATTATTTGGCTGGGCAGTTCCAGTTGAACCTCTTGTTGGTTTTGCTCCACCACTATAAGGCCCAACGATAGATGATGCTTCAACATAATAAGTAGTAGTTGTTGAAAGGGTTGGGGTAACAAATGTATTCCCTGTCCCTAAAACATTCCCTCCCGTTGGGTTTTCAAACCATCTTAATGTAGAACCAGGAGTGCCTTCTGCCTCCAATGTTACCTGTCCAAATCCACATTCTGAGTCACTTATTGTATTTAATATTTGAGGATTATTTATTTCAACCTCAACTTCATTGCTTATTGCACTTTCGCCGCTATTAGCACATGTAACTTTACACACATAATATTTTGTTTGTGATAAAGCTGGTGTAGTGTATGTATTTTCATCTGCTCCAGCTATATCAGTGTATGGTCCTCCAGCTACATCAGACTCTTGCCATTGTAGCTCAATCCCAGATTCCGACGTAGCATAACCAGTTAATGCTAATGATTTAGAACCCGAGCCACAAACTGCCACATCATTAACAATACTAGCAGTTCCTGCTGTTGGTGTTCCTGCACATGCTATCACTCCTTGTTTTTCAAACCTAAAAATTGGTCGAGTTGAATAATTGAATGCTCCAGAAGTTAATGTACATCCATCACTTCCAGTTGTTGATCTTCTGGTGTTATACCCTCCAGTAGAAGTATGCGTTTGAATAGTACCTCCAGTTGCACCAACTCCATTTGGTTTACAAATTTCCATTAATATATTTGAAGTGCCATCCCATATAAATGGACTATCAAATGGAATCTGTACCCATTGACCTGCTACAATGTCCGTTATATTTCCTGAAAAGACATCTTGAAAAACTTCACCTTTAAACCCCCCTATTGGATGTCCACCACCAACAATGTCATTATCGGATGAGTGCGCAATTCGGATTGTTACATTTTCTACAGATCCATTAGTTGGAATCACAGTCCATATAAATCCAAGTGAAACGATATCCCCTGCACTTAGCGCCGTTGGTGTAGTACTAGTTAATTCCGAAGCTCGAATTAAAAACCTTGCACGCACTCCAGTAGATTTATGAAGTGGGTTTAAACCAGCTATACTGGAACTAGATGGAGAAGCACCAGGTACTTGATGAAATGAATTTTGACCTAAACCATAGTTTATTACACTAATAAACAATAAACACATTAAAATACTGAAGTTTTTCATGATTTGAAATATTTTATTATTACAACAATTGATTATCACTTTACATTAAAACATGTGATTCAATTTTTAACTTACGTATACAATTTGAGCCTAATTTATGCTTAAAGTAGTGTAGCTCCAAAAGGATAACATGATGCGAAATTACAAAAGATTTAACGGTGTAAAAAGATTATCTATCATTTTAACATTTCGGTTTTAAGTGCAATTTTAACTCTTTCAAATTTACCTGTTGTGATAATCTATTGAGTTACTGTTAGTAAAACAGTAGGAAGTTGTTAAAAAAATTAAGTATTGTCGATTACGAAAAAAATCTATTTTTCGATTTAAACCTAATTTACAATAAAACTGCAAATATGTATCCACTAAATAATTTATGTCTTCGACACATTTCATTCATATTAATGAAACCCTCAAACAATTTAATTTTTTCCTGTCGAGGACGCTTAATTATGATTAAATTTGCCCAATCAAAAACATCAAGTGGCGGAAAATAGTAACGAAATAACGAATCAAATTAATCCTTCATTTTTTAAAGACTGTATGGTTTTTACCAAGATGAGGTTAGCTAGTCTAGTAATTCTTTCCGCTATTGCGGGTTATTTATTCGCAGGTGGAGGATTCGACTTTGGACTTTTGTTGTTGACGATTGGTGGAATACTTGTGACGGGGGCATCAAATGGAATGAATCAAATCATTGAACGCGACTTGGATAAAAAGATGGCTCGAACTAAAAACAGGCCAATTCCCGCTGGTAGAATGAGTGTCAAACAGGGGCTTTTAATAGTGGTGTTGTGCTTAGTATTCGGGACAGTATTATTGTACATGATCAACTTTAAAACTGCTTTTTGGGGATTTATTTCTTTTGTATTGTATGCGTTTGTCTATACCCCATTAAAAACTAAAACATCATGGTCTGTGTTTGTCGGAGCAATACCGGGTGCATTCCCTCCTTTTTTGGGCGCTATTGCTTTTTTAGATGAATACACGTTAATTCCTGGAATTTTATTTATGGTGCAATTCATGTGGCAATTCCCTCATTTTTGGGCAATCGCATGGGTGTTATACGATGATTATAAACACGGTGGATTTAATCTGTTACCCTCTAAAAATGGTAAAACAAAAACCTCTGCTTTTCCAATTTTAGTCTACACACTACTCCTTGTCCCTTTTAGCTTATTACCATGGGTATTGGATATGGTTGGCCCACTCACATTTTATTTAGGTAGTTTTATGGGAATGATATTTTTCCTTTTCGCATACCGATTGTATTTAACCTGTGACACCAAAGATGCACGTAAACTAATGTTTGCTTCATTCGTTTATTTACCTTTGATACAATTTTTATACGTATTGGATAAGGTTTAAAAAAATGATGCTGAAATAATATTGTTATGAAAAAAGATGTACTTGAGGGAGTAAGTCCAGAAGCAAAAGAAAAGATGACCAAAAATTTGGTCTACGTCGGAATTATCGGTGTAGTGATGCTTTTTATGGGGCTATCATCAGCCTATTATGTGTCGATGGGGGATTCGTTTTGGGTAAAATTTCCACTTCCAAGTGCATTTTGGATAAGCACTATCGTTATCTTAGTAGGTAGTTTTCTCTTTGTCCTTGCTATTCGTGACATGAAGAAGGGGCATACCTTACGTGCAAAATATTTGGTATTAGCCACTACTTTGTCAGGTATTGTGTTTGGTATTACTCAATATATTGGCTATAGTCAGTTAGTAGATAAAGGCGCGTATTTAGTAAGCAATATTCTTGTATCAAATGGTCGCTATGGTGATTATTATGAACTGAAAATGGATGGCGCACTACTTGTGGTAGATGGTAATAATTTTAAAAAGAAAGGCGAATTGCTTTCATCTTCCGAAATGGAGTCGTTAAAATTGTTTGCAAATCATTTTACCTCATCTGATTCAGCGCAACAACTAACAATCGATAATTACGGTACAAAGTTTAATTTAATTTACCGTTCTGAACCGCTTGCAATAGTCGATGGCAGACTTATTCATTCGAACGGAGAAGAACTAACACGTGTAGACTGGATTCGGTTAAATGATATGATGAAACACATTGCCGCAGGTAGAGGTGATTTTTTCCTTAAAGGTCAAGTTGGGAAAGATTTTAAATTGTATTATCACGGAGAAGAAGTAAAATATGACAATCGCGAATTGTATTATCAAGGTAAAAGGTTATCTAAGGGGCTAGAATTAAAATTGATTGATTCAAGAGACAATGCCACTTCGTATTTATACATCATGACAATCTTGCATTTATTGCACGTTATTTTCATGATAATCTACATGATTTTATTTACACGAAGAACTTTTAACAACGAATTTAATTCAGAAAACACCCTTGGAATGAGGGCAACAGCAATTTTTTGGCATTTTTTAGGTGCTTTATGGCTATATTTGTTGCTGTTTTTACTTTTTATTCATTAAAATTGCAAAAAAAAAGTTTGTAATGGCAGGACACACTACGCACGAAATTGATTCAGCTGCTTCTTGGAAAGGTAAAGTTTCTCCTTTCAGAACCAGCTACGGAAAACTAATGATGTGGTTTTTCTTAGTATCAGATGCTTTAACGTTTGGTGGTTTGTTGGTTGGTTACGGATTCATCCGTCACGCTTATACCGGTAAATGGCCAATTGGTGAAGAAGTTTTTAACTCACTCCCTTTTCTTGGGCATGGATATCCATTGGTATATGTCGCTTTAATGACATTCCTTTTGATTATTTCATCGGTTACAATGGTATTGGCTGTTGAAGCTGGACATAGAATGGATCGCAAAGGAGTTACGAAATGGATGTTAGCAACAATTATTGGAGGATTCTTCTTCTTAGGCTCACAGGCTTGGGAATGGTCTCACTTTATTCACGGTTCTGAATTAGGACGTGTCCAATTACACGATGGTTCATTAGCATATGTACATGGTCATGGCGCTAAATTCGAGAGTTTTGAAGTTGTAACAGCAGGTGCACATCACCATGTTGGTGATATTATTACAGATGATTTGGCACACGAATATAATCATGCAGTAGCTGCGGGACATGTATTGGCTGATGGATCAATTAAACTTCATGATGGATCGATTGCAAAAGTTAATGTGAAAGAAGTTGCTCATATCGATGAATTAATTATTCGTGAAGCTGGAGGTGAATATGCGTTAGATCACATAATCAAAGGTGAAGAAGCTGCTCGACTTTATGAAGAAGCTGTTCGTGCTGGTGAAGCGAATAGAGTAGTATTTGGGGCTAATTTGCAACAAAATGAATACGGACCTCAACAGTATGCTCAATTTTTCTTCTTTATTACTGGATTCCACGGATTTCACGTATTCTCTGGGGTAATTATCAATATTTTGATTTTCTTTGGAGTATTAAGAGGCGTTTACCACAGTAGAGGACATTATGAAATGGTAGAAAAAACTGGACTTTATTGGCACTTTGTCGATTTAGTATGGGTATTTGTATTTACATTCTTCTACCTTGTTTAATCTTGAAAAAAAAATAATATGGAAAGAGATGATATTGTTGAGTATTCGTTAGAAACACATCACGACGAAGCACACGGTAAAGTAATTCGCAAGAAAATTTACTTTGTAACAGTTCTATTGACTGTTATTACAATAGTAGAAGTGTTACTGGGTGCATTTATTAAACAAAATGCTGACTCAATGGCATGGATAACGGTAAAATGGTCGTTCATTATCATGACGTTGATTAAGGCAGGATATATCGTAATGGTATTTATGCACCTTGGTGACGAGAAAAAATCGCTGCGAAATATCATTTTAATACCTTATTTTATTTTTATGGCTTATCTCATTTTCATTGCGCTAAATGAAGGATTAGCTGTAAATAACTCTTGGTTGACTTACTAATTTAGAATATACATAGCGTGGCTAGTAAAAATAAAAAAGCCGGTCGTTCATCAGTATGGATATTGTCTATACTTCTGTTCGGACCGGCTTTAATCATTATCCTTTTTTCAAAAAGCTGTACCAATCACTTTCAAACACTTGACAGTTATGGTAACATAGGTAAATTTGAACTAAAAACCAACGATGGTCAGATTTTAACTGAAAAAGATCTCAAAGGGCACATCACGATATTTACAACTATTCAAAATACTTGTCCAGACTCTTGTGGAATTGACCTGTGGTTTATCAAAGAACACCTATTTAAACGCATTTACACCAATGCGAAAAAACTAAAACATGTTCGCATTGTGTCTATAGTAACGGACACAAAAGGAAATGCGGCAGCAATCGACGACGTTTTATTATACCGTCTCAAAGACATTGTAAAAGATTACGATGAAAAGTATTGGAAACTTGCAGAAGGCAATCCTAAAGACATATTCAACTTCGAACATAATGGTATTAACGTATATGAACAAACTGGAGATGAATTTTTAGGTGACCGCATGTTTTTAGAAACCTTATTGTTAATCGATGACGAAGGTAATCTTCGTTTTGTTCGATACGGTAGAAGTGAAAGTATGGTAAGGGATTTTCATGATGGTTTTACGTTACTGCAAAAAGAATTTGAAGATAAAAAACGTAATAAATCGAAGTAATAGATGATGATTCGTAGTCTGTTGTTATTAATTGGAACGCTTAGTTTATTCGGTTGCACAGAAAGTCAAAAAGAATTTACACGTGTTTTACCAATATATGGTGAACGAGAAGTGGATTATCGAACAGAAAATGGGGTGCAAATTGCGGATACAGTATTTCATAAAATACCAGATTTTACCTATTTAAACCAAGATTCGGTATGGGTCGATCAATCTAAAATTCAAGGTAGAGTTTTCGTAGCGGATTTTTTCTTTACAACTTGCCCTTCTATATGCCCTAAAATGACTTCGCAACTAAAACGTTTGCAAGTCATTACCAAAGACATCCCCGAACTACACTTTCTTTCGTTTTCGATTGACCCAGAAACTGACCAACCTGAAACGTTACGCAAGTATATCGAAGAATATGGCGTATCAAAAGATAATTGGGATTTTTTAACTGGAAACGAAGAGGAAACACATGAATTAGGTGTGAAAGGGTTTATGGTTCATGCAGAATCAGACGGAGATGCGCCAGGTGGTTTTGCTCATTCACCATCTTTTGTGTTGGTAGACAGAGAAGGCCTTATTCGAGGAATCTACGACGGCACAAGTACAGAAGATGTAGATCGGTTGAATCAAGATATTAGACGATTATTAAAAGATGAATATGGAGAAAATTTCTGATAAAAAAATCAAACAACTTAAAATTGGAATTTGGGCATTATCCATCGTTATTCCAGTTGTAGTTGCAGTTCTATTTGGTGTAAAATTAGAAGGATATGACACCTCTTTTTTACCTCCTATATATGCATCTATAAATGCAGTTACTGCAATAATACTTATTCTCGCATTAATAGCTATTAAAAAGAAAAATCAACAATTACACCAGCGGTTAATGCAACTAGCAATTGTCTGTTCATTAATGTTTTTAGTTGGGTATGTTGTTTATCATATGACAAGTGACCCAACAAAGTATGAAGGTGAAGCTGCATTACTCTATTTTATGTTACTCATTTCGCACATTATATTGAGCATTACGGTAATTCCACTTGTATTAGTTACCTATTTGTATGCATACCTAGGTGAATTTCAACGACACCGAAAATTGGCAAAAGTAACATTCCCTGTTTGGTTATATGTAGCAGTTAGCGGCGTAATTGTATATGTGATGATAAGTCCGTATTACGGTTAATTTTGATTGTATGAAAAGCCACGAAGAGAACCCAAAAAGTATCAAATTTCATGTTAAGAAGTACATTTTAGCAAATCAAGATCGGTTTAAGAATAAAGTTGTAGTTGATTTACCAGCTGGAAATGGCTTGACGTGCCGTTTATTAAAAGATATTGGAGCAATCCCTTTGGCTTTTGATTTATTTCCCGAATATTTCCAATTAGATGACGTAACATGTGAACGCGCCAATGTATTGGATAAAATACCGTTAGATGATAAACATGCTGATTTTGTAATCTGCCAAGAAGGTATTGAACATTTTACTGACCAATTTAAGTCGCTGACAGAATTTAACCGTATTCTTAAGCAAAATGGTTCGTTGATTATTACCACACCTAACTACTCCAACTTAAGGTCGAGAATGTCTTATTATCTTTCAGAAAGTGAGCGTTTTAATTCGATTATGCCACCCAATGAAATTGATTCGATCTGGATGAATGACCAAAAGATTAGCAGTGAAATTTATTTCGGTCACGTATTTTTAATCGGTATTCAAAAACTTCGCATCTTGGCAAGGCTTTCAGGGTTTAGAATTAAACACATTCAGTTTACCCGTTTAAAAACAACATCATTAGCATTATTAGTATTTACCTATCCTTTTATTCTATTATCAAACTATATTACCTATAGAAAAAATCTTAAAAAAGATAAAGGATACGATAAACACTATCAAAAAGAGGTCTACCAAGAAATCTTTCGGTTGAGTATAAACCCTAAGCTTTTAGTAGACGGACATCTATTTGTAGAATTTGAAAAAATAGAAGATTTTGACAGTGTAATGACTGGACTGAAAAGTGTGCATGACCAATTCGGAGTCACGTGATTATTTGTCTTTTGTAGCACGCATCAAATGGCCATAAAAAAGCTCTTTCCCAGATTTTGCTTTACTCCACAATTCTCCTGTTTCAACACGATTAAAATATTTCTTAGCTATCCGATTAATCTCGTCAAGAGAGATACGAGGTGAATACGTATTTAAAATTAAAAAACCATCATTATCAAGTAGTGAATAAGCAATTTGGATAAGCGGTTCCAATTGATCTTCAATCTTCCACTTTTCTCCTTTTGCACCAATACCCCAAGCTGGTGGATCCATAATGATTCCATCGTACTTATTCCCTCTTTTCACTTCACGCTGGGCAAATTTAAGCGCATCTTCATGTACCCACTTAATTCCATCTAATTGGGAAGATTCCATGTTCTTTCGAGCCCAAGAAATTAATTGCTTGACACTGTCAACATGAATTACCTCTGCTCCTGTAGCGCGTGCCACCATACTTGCTGCTCCTGTATAAGCGAATAAATTCAAAAATCGATGAGACGGGTTGAGGTGTTGCGTGATGAATTTCCAATTTACTTCTTGTTCGGGAAAAAGACCAACATGCTTAAATTTAGTGGTTTCTAAATTAAACACCAATGAACGGTATGCAATATGCCAATTGGTATGCGTGGAAGACCATTTCCCTTTCGTGTTCTCGAATTCTTTAAAAACTAATGGCTTAAAAGAATTCCATTGTTCTTTTGGTAACCCAGGTGAAAAATAAGCATTCACATCAGGTCGAATCGTATAAATTTCTCCCCAACGCTCAAGTTTCTGCCCACCACCAGCATCAATTAGCTCGTAATCATCAAAAGAATTACTCAACCATTTATTAATTGTCATGATGCAAATGTCGGAAAAAGGGATGAAACAGTTAGCCTAACGAAGGACATTTACATGGCCATACAGCGTCTCATCATCTCCATTGATAGAAATGTAATTAATCAAGTAAACATAAACACCATCAGGGACAGGAAGTCCTTTATGTGTTCCATCCCACTTGAATCGTTTATCATCGGAGAAAAATAATTCCTCGCCCCAACGATTAAAAATACGAACATTCAAACTTAGTACATTAATTGTAGACGCCGAAAAATAGTCATTATATCCATCTCCATTTGGAGTTATAGTGTTCGGTACATAGATGTAAAATTCAGGAAGAATTGTAATCGACTTTGTAATGGAATCCCTACACCCTATTTCATTTTCAGCATACAACGTAATAAAGTATGTCCCTGGTTCATCATACGTATTACTTGGATGAACCAAACTGGAGGTTTGTCCATCACCAAATTCCCAAAAGTAATCTGTCGCACCGTAACTTGTGTTCGTGAATTGTATCGGTAAATCCTCAAATAATGTACCTGAACTGATTTCAAAATTAGCAATAGGTTGCAATACTTCAACTAGACCAAACGCTTCGACATAAAATGTTTGACAATCATCACTCACAATCACTCGAATTGGACCCGTTTGTCTTGGTGAAACCCAAACTTGATTAGTAGTCTCACCACTATGAGGCCAATAGTAATAATAATCGCCATATCCACCTGTTGCCCCCGCAGTTAATAATGCGGAATCGCCCAAGCATATCGTTGTATCACCCAATACATAGGGGATTAAAGGCGGACTCGTGATTGTAATTGTTACACTATCTATAGCATTGTCACCACACCTGTCATCTACATATACATAATAGGTCGTTGTTTCACCTGGTTGAACCACTTGTACGTTACTGATGCCATAATTAACTCCAAAATTATCATACCACTGGTAATTGTACATTCCTGCACCACCAGCGGCTTCAACTACTAATGTATATTCCACAAAAGGGCAAGGATCTTCAATGTCATCCGAAGTATTTAACACAATTGGTTCAAACGTAGGGACAATAACTACATTGGATGCTGTTGCAGACTGATTTAAACAATTATCAGTTACGATTACCGTGTAAGTAGTTGTCTCTGTAGGATTAACCTCTATTGTTTGTGTAGTATCCCCAGTACTCCATTGATACGTATATCCTCCTCCTCCTCCTGAAGGATTTGCCGTAAGTGTAACAGATTCTCCTTCACACTCTACTTCATCATCATTCAGCGTAACTTCTACATCCGCTACATCATCAATCTGAAGTAATAAGGTGTAATTATCATTACCTCCACAAGGGTCGGGAATACCAAACTCAATGATAATGGTTTCTATTCCTTCAATTATTCCATCAGCTAACGCAGTAATTGTGAACGAAACTTGAGACTGTCCAGGTGCAAACGTTATAGAATTAGGAATTACAGGTGTATAGTCTACACCTGGAGTTGCTGTTCCTGAAACAGTGATTGGAACGACTAGTTCATCCGATAAATCTTCTCCATATCGTGTCAACGTAACCGTAGCATCTGTACACCCTTCAGCCATCGTATAATCATTACCAAATGAAATAGCAGATAACTGATAACTAACATCCACCACCACAGGGCTTGAAAAAGAATTTGCTTCTAAAAATATTCCCGAATCATAAATTCCATCGCCCACATCAGCAATGGCAATAATGATATGATATGTTTCCCCACAAACAACTTTTGCAGATGCCGTTAACACACGTGTTAAACCATCATACTGCACATAATTTACCGAGCTATTGAAAGGCGCTTGACTACCATCTCCGTTAGCCACGTAATATTGACTGTTCTGAGTCCAGTTGGGATCTTGAGCACTACAATTACTGGGGTTATTATTTGCAACCGAACCTGGTGTTCCCGAATTTACAGTATTAATCGCAACAGGAGCATTGGTACCAGGAATACGCGCAATATTTTGTACACCAGGAATTCCTGGCCCTGAAATGAAGAACCCAAATACATCGTTAAAGCTGGTACATACATATTCGGGATATTCTTCTGAGGCAAATACGTATCTAAACTCTACAATATCTGCAAAAGGAACGAAATCAAATTCAAGTACAGCTGCATTATAGGTTGTTCCTCCATTAGCAATACTATTCAACAACCCATACCCAGGTTGGTTATTGTCAACACCTGCATTGCCTTGATTATTTGGTCCGTGAGGGCCTTGACGTTGACCTAGACCTGATTGCGAATTATGAATGGTTCCCGTAGTCATAATAACACCTTCAGTAAGTCCTACGTTGGCGTTTTGACTGTTAAAATATCCTATCGCTTGTGCAGCACCAGTATAATTAATGTTTGAAATCGTAACTCCACTTCCTACCAATACATTTTGCACCAAAGCTTGAGGGCTTTGATTCCCCGAAGTCACTAGCTGTGCAAACACACTTGTAAGCGTGAATAAGGAAAAAGAAAATATGAGTAGAAAAAATTTATTCATTATATACCTAGTAAACGTAAAAAATAGAAAAACGTTGTCTAAATCAGATGTTTTTCAGAAAATTTCACATATTTTAAGAAGTCAAACAAAATTAATTGATGTAACTTTATCTTAATGTAATTATTCGTTTCAAAAACTATACCAATCTTATTCAAAGAGATGCCCAATAATATTTTTTCAAAAGTACGTGATTTTTTCGCCAAAAAGATAAAAATTAACGGTTTAAATCCTCAAACGTATAAACCGCTTTGGGGAATCGAAGTCAGTCGGTTAACTATTTTCTCATTGTTCTTTGTGCTTTTTCTAATTTTCTTTGGCATCAGTTACACCATTTTGAGCTATACACCAGTTAAAAGTTTATTACCTGATGATGTAAAAAATACTGACAAAAACTTACTGAAAAGCCAACACATAAAAATTGATTCACTCCTAACTCAAATTTCATTTCAAGAACGATACATTACCGATATTCGAAGTATACTACTTGGTGAAGATTTATCTACTGATTTTGTTGCTGATACAGCACTTAATACAGCTTCTTCACCTGATGAAATACAACTATCCCCTTCTGAGTCAGAAAAAAAACTTGCTAATAAAGTACAGGAGGAGATGAAAGAATCTCGCGGATTTTCAAAAGGAGATGAAAAGTATTCTGGAATATTTTTCTTTACTCCAGTTACAGGTGTCGTATCTCAAAAAATGTCTGGGAATCATCCAGGAATTGATATTGTGACGCATGAAAAGGAACCTGTCAAGTCCATTCTTGAAGGCATGGTTATTTTTGCAGATTGGACAACTAAAGACGGAAAAACAATTATTATCAATCACGATAATAAATTCATTTCTATCTATAAACACAATAGTATATTACTGAAAAAAACAGGAGAGAAAGTGAAAGCTGGAGATCCTATCGCTATTGTAGGAAATAGCGGTGAAAATACAACTGGACCACATCTTCATTTCGAATTAATTTTCGAAGGCAAATACGTTGACCCTCTAAATTATATCAGCTTTAAATAAAAAGCTCTATTTTTGCGCTGCAATTACAGATTTCTAGTTCATGTAAATGGGCTGATTGAAAAATTATAGAATACAAACTTCACAAAAATGAAAGAAGAAATTAAAGCTTTAGTATCAGCATTAGACTCGAAATATACAGCTCATCCTTGGCATGGAATTTCAGTTGGAGATAAATACCCTGAGATTATCAACTCATTCATCGAAATTATTCCTGAGGATGCTATTAAATATGAAGTCGATAAAGATTCTGGATATATTATGGTCGATAGACCTCAAAAATTTTCGAATCACATGCCGTGTATGTACGGATTTGTCCCTCAAACCTATTGCGATACTAAAATTGCCGCATTTTGCGCTGAGAAAACAGGAAGAACTGACATTGTGGGAGACAACGACCCCCTTGATATTTGTGTATTAAGTGAACGCAACGTAAGTCGCGGAGGTATTTTAGCTGAGGCAAAAGTTATAGGTGGATTCAGAATGATTGATGGAGGTGAAGCTGATGATAAAATCATTGCGGTCTTAAAGGGTGACCAAGCCTATGGTGATATCAATGACATCAATGAAATGCCTAAAATGGTAATCGACCGTGTAAAACATTTTTTCTTGACTTATAAAGATTTGGGTGGTATATCTAAAAACGTAGAAATCACGCATGTCTACGGAAAAGAAGAGGCTCTCCAAGTCGTAAAATTAAGTCATGAAGATTACCTGAACAAATTTGGTAATGCATCGGACAAATTGGAACAGGTTCTTGAACGTTTGTTATCGGTTAAGGCATAAACTAATTCACTAACTCAAGTTCTCACATTTTCTTGCATTGAAAAAATAAAATGCGCATACATTAATTTAGATTGTAAAATGGTTAAAATTCGAGATATTGAGTTAGGTGATTTTCCTTTACTTCTTGCTCCAATGGAAGATGTAAGCGACCCCCCTTTTCGTGCGTTGTGCAAAGAAAATGGGGCCGACTTGATGTACACCGAATTTATTTCATCCGAAGGATTAATTCGTGACGCAGCAAAAAGTGTTGCTAAACTTGATATCTACGAATACGAACGACCTATTGGTATTCAGATATTTGGAGCAGAAATTGAATCGATGAAAGAGGCTGTTCGAATCATTGAACGCACGCAACCAGATATTATCGACATAAACTATGGTTGTCCCGTTAAAAAAGTGGCTTGTAAAGGAGCAGGAGCGGGTATTTTACAAGATATTCCGAAAATGATTAAGCTGACCGAAGAGATTGTCAAAACAACAAATCTTCCAGTTACTGTCAAAACTCGATTGGGTTGGGATGACGAATCGAAACACATCTATGAGGTCGCTGAAAGACTTCAAGATGTGGGAATCGAAGCGCTTTCAATTCATGGGAGAACGCGAAAGCAAATGTACAAAGGCGAGGCAGATTGGACGCTCATTGGTAAGGTTAAGAACAATCCACGCATGCATATCCCTATATTTGGAAATGGGGACATTGATACTCCTGAAAAAGCTGTAGAATACAAACAACGTTATGGGGTGGATGGGGTGATGATTGGTCGTGCTAGCATTGGTTATCCTTGGATATTTAGAGAAATAAAACACTTTATCGAAACAGGTCAACACTTGGAAGACCCAACACTAAACGAGCGACTAACAGTAACCCGAAGACACCTCGACATGTCTGTGAAATGGAAGGGGGAAACACTAGGTGTCATTGAAATGAAACGGCATTACGCAAATTATTTTAAAGGAATTCCGAATTTTAAACCTTACCGTACAAAACTGGTCACTTCTTTCGATTTACAAGAAATTTACGATACACTCAATGAGATTGAGCAAGAGTTTTCATTCATCAGCTAATTGTTGATTCGCGCTCAAATTTATTGACCAAAATCCGAACAGGTAACCAGCTACTTACAAAGCCTACACACAGCGTGATGGATAATATCATCCCAGCATCTGAAAGATACATCTTCACTGGGAAAATTTCTCCTCCAGAATTAGGCAGTACAATAAACTCCCCAAAATATTGTAACGAAACTATCGAATAACCTAGAATCAACCCTATTATTATTCCCGAAAACGATATCATCAACCCTTGAAAATAGAAAATAGAAAAAATACCCTTATGATTTAATCCCAAAGCTTTCAAAGTAGTGATGTTTGGCTTTTTTTCGATAAACAACATCGTTAATGAAGCAACCATGTTAAACGTCGCTAAAATAAAAATGAATACTAGAATAAAAAATACAATAATCTTTTCAATTTTCGAAGTCTTATAAATCAGTTCGTTTTTTTCAAGATGTGTTTTTACGATAAAATCTTCTCCTACCGCTTCTTTAATTTTCGCTTTAATTCGTTCAAGATTTGCATCAGGACTCAGGGAAACAGCTAAACGTGTAATGTCTTGATCATATTTCAACAATTGAGACGCTGCATCCAAAGTGGTAATTAGTGTTTGCCCATTAATTTCGCGATTGTAATTTACCGCCGATGTCAATAAAAAATGGGTTGACTGAAAGGGGTTTTTAGAACGCATAATTTTGGCATCACGAGATGGTGCATAAACTTGAACTCGCTCAGGATTTCCAGTAAAAATTATTCCATTTAGTTTATGTAACAAGCCTATTCCTACTATTGCTTCGTCATGCTTCAAATGACCATCTAAGTTTCCTTGTGTAAGATGATTTTGAATATTTATCGTGGACAAAAAAGAGGAGTCAACACCATAAATGTATGCATTTACCCATTTATTTTCATGCTTAATGATGATGATTTCTTCTATGATTCGTGAAGTTGACTGGACGCCTTCAATACCTTCTATTTCAGAAATAGGAATGAAGTGTTGATTAATCGTTTTACCTTTCTTTGACTCTATTGTAATCTCCGGATCAAAATCAGAATATAATTCAAATACAATCGACTCAATTCCATTAAACGCTGACAAAACAATTGACATTGCAGCTGTACTAACAGCTAAGCCAATAATTGCAATCCAAGTAATGATATTAATTATACTTTTGGATTGTTTCGAAAAGTAGTAGCGTTTTGCAACGAAAAATGGGAAATTCACTTTACTTCTTTAACAATTCATCAATCTTCATCGCATAATCAATTGAATCATCAATGATAAATACGAATTCGGGCATTTTACGAAGATTTTTCAATGCAACGCCAACTGCCCCTCTCACTTTTGATTTATTATCATTGATGTTTTTTAATACTTCATCCGCATCTGCTGCGCCGAATACACTAATGTATACACGAGCAAATGATAAATCAGCCGAAATATTTACTTTCGTTACCGACACCATATTTCCCAACGCATATTCTCTAGCATTTCGTTGAAAAAAAGTCGATAATTCGCGCTGCATAGCAGCTTCTACTCTATTTTGTCTAACTGAACCCATGCCACAAAGTTACGAATTGTTTACGCATTGTTTCAAAACAAACGCAAAAACGTATATTTGCGCTAACTGATTTTCCTAAAACAATAGGATTTTAACTCAGAATAGAACATTTGAAGAGCACATGAGTACCATCAAGGAAATATACCGTTATACTTTTGTATATAAGACCCAGACTTTACTGACCATCTTTTTTAACTTTCTCTTCGTAATCTTCAACTTGATTTCGCTTGCATTATTTGTTCCATTTATGGAACTGATTTTTAAAAAAGATTTACCTAATGTTGCTCCCATTGAGCCTATATGGAAAGAACATACATTTTCCGTTTTTGAATACATTTCTGATTATTACAACTTTTTCATGGAATCATATTTGTATAACCATGGTAAAGAACAAGCGTTAATTTTCATATGTGGCAGTGTATTGGCTGCATTTTTTCTCAAAAATTTATTTCGCTATTTAGCAATCTATTATCAAGCAATCGTTCGCATGTCTGTGGTACGTGATATTCGAAATAAGGTGTTTGCCAAAACACTTCGGCTACCAATGGCATTTTATTCAGAAGAACAAAAAGGAGATTTAATGTCTCGCATGAGTACAGATGTCAATGAAATGGAGTTTTCTGTAGTCAGCGTTTTACAACTCATTTTTAGAGACCCTATTGATGTGTTGCTTACCGTTTCGTTACTGTTTTATTGGAGCCCCTCTCTAACGCTAATTTCTTTCATTGTCATGCCGCTGTCAGCGCTAGTTATTTCACGCATTGGAAAAAGTCTAAAGAAAACAGCTCGTGCGGGACAAGACCAAATGGGAAAAGTTTTTTCAATCATTGAAGAAACACTCGGTGGTATTCGAATTATCAAAGCATTTAATGCGTCAGAGGTTATTCAAAAAAAGTTTGCCCGATCCAATCAACGACATCAACAACTTTTAACAAGTACCTATCGCAAAAAAGATTTGTCATCACCACTTAACGAGTTTTTAGGTGCATTTGTAATGTTAGTTATTGTGTATTTTGGGGGGAAATTGGTACTAGAAAATGAGGCTGGGTCAGGAATGAACGGAGCACAATTCATGGGATTTATTATTGTGTTTTCACAACTTCTTCGTCCAATTCAAAGTATCGCCACCAACATTGGAAGTTTGCATAAAGCAAAAGTGAGTTTGGATCGAATCAATGAAATTCTTCAAACGGATGAAGTAATATTAGACCCTGAAAATCCCGTAGAGTTTAACGGTGTAAACGAACATATCAAATATGAAAATGTCTCGTTTGCGTACGGGGAAAAATCTGTCATAAACAACGTAAATTTCACTATCAATAAAGGACAAACAATTGCCTTAGTTGGTGAATCAGGAAGTGGGAAATCGACACTTTCTGATTTGCTTCCCCGCTTTTACGATGTCAGTTCAGGGAAAATAAGTATAGATGGTGTCGATATTCGTAATTTTATGGTCGAAGAACTACGTGGTGAAATCGGAATAGTATCTCAAGAATCGATACTGTTCAATGACACTATTCGAAATAATATTGCGTTTGGAAAACAAGGTGCGACCGAGGAAGAAATTATTGCGGCGGCAAAGATTGCAAATGCACACGAATTTATCTTAGAACAAGAAAATGGCTACAGTACGAACATTGGTGAACGAGGAAACAAATTGAGTGGAGGGCAAAAACAACGCTTAAGTATTGCACGTGCTATTCTGAAAGATCCCGCTATATTAATTTTAGATGAAGCTACATCCGCATTGGATACAGAATCTGAAAAACTCGTTCAAGATGCCCTCGAAAAACTCATGAAAAATCGTACCTCAATTGTCATTGCCCACCGATTAAGCACCGTGCGATATGCTGATGAAATAATTGTATTGCAGCATGGCGAAATTGTTGAACGAGGAAAACATGAAGCGCTAATTAATCAACAAGGTCATTATTTCAAGCTGTGTAATCTACAAGGGATTATTACCGTTTAAACAAGCTTTGTTTACATTCACATAATTTTCGCTTAAAATTTTATTCATTTTTTGTGATGAAACTAAAAATGATGTATATTCGCTTATAAATTATACTAAAATAATAAAATTATGAAAAAAATTTACTCTTTAGTTGCTATCTCCTCTTTAGCATTGTCGACTGTTGTTGCACAGCAGTATGATATGGAAATTCGTTTAGCTTCTCCTGCTGCAGGTTCTAATGTTGCTCCAGGAAATATTACTGTAACTTACGAAATTGAAAATGTTGGTGCCGCAGATGTTGCCGCACAAAAAGTAATTTGGATTGCGAACCTAATCGGTCAAAATAATTTTAGCTGGGATGGTACAGCAGGACAAGTTGATGGAGTTCAATTGCCACAAGCTCTTCCTCCTGGTCAACCAATTCCTTCTTCAGTTTTATCTGCTGGTTTGTTTAACAACACTCCTTTAGTTTTCAATGCAAGTTCGATTGCTGCAGTTACTCCTGCATGTGTAGTTATAGTTGGTGTGGATGATGATGGGTCAACTTTACAAGCAATGGCTACTAGCGGTGTAGATCCTAATGATGCAAACATGAACAATAACATCGCTTGTTTTAACATTAATCCTGCTTTAGCTTCAATTGTTGAGCTTTCAGTAACTGATGCTGTTGATGTGAAAGTTTTACCTGAAACTTTAGAAGTAACTTCTACTTCTATCGAGCCATTTAACTACATTGTATTCAGTATGAATGGTCAAACAATGACTCAAGGTGAAGTAAAAGGTAATACTGAAATTTCAACTTCTTCATACGAAAATGGTGCTTATATTCTTCATATATACAGCAACTCAGAAAAGAAAACTGTTAAGTTTGCAGTAGCAAGATAATTGTGATTTTATCCCATAAAAAAAGGCTGTTCGGATGAACAGCCTTTTTTTATGGGATAAAATTCTAATAAATAATTAATCGTTTTATTTTAGTACAAAAAATTGTTATACGGATATCGTTCTTGGAAAATGCGTTTAACTTCTTCGTATACTATGGATTTTAGCTCTTCAATATTCTCTTTTTTCTCCGCTGAAATAAATACACATTTATCCTCTATACGAGACATCCACATTTTTTTCAATTCATCTAACGAATAAACATGATTGGCTTGATCATCCAAATCAACATCTTCAATCGAAAGAAATCGTAATGCATCAATTTTATTAAACACCACAATGGTTGGCTTATCTGTGCCATCAATCTCTGCCAATGTTTCGTTTACCACATGATAATGCTCTTCAAAGTTGGGATGCGAAATGTCAAGAATATGAAGCAGTAAATCTGCTTCTCGGACTTCATCTAAGGTAGACTTAAACGATTCAATTAGCATCGTTGGAAGCTTACGTATAAATCCAACTGTATCCGACAATAAAAAGGGCAGGTTGTCCACCACGACTTTGCGAACCGTAGTATCAAGTGTTGCAAATAATTTATTCTCAGCAAAAACTTCAGATTTACTCAACAAGTTCATTAACGTGCTTTTTCCTACGTTGGTGTACCCTACTAAGGCAACACGAACGAGTTGTCCGCGATTTCCTCGCTGAATACTCATTTGTTTATCGATGTCCTTAAGCTTCTCTTTCAGTAATGCTATTTTTTGCTTGATAATTCGCCTATCCGTTTCAATTTGTGTTTCCCCAGGACCACGCATCCCAATTCCCCCTTTTTGGCGTTCAAGGTGAGTCCACATACGTGTTAATCGGGGGAGTAAATATTGATATTGCGCCAATTCAACTTGCGTCTTAGCGTGCGACGTACGTGCTCGTTTAGCAAAAATGTCCAAAATTAAATTACTCCTATCCAGAATTTTGCATTCGAGAATCCGTTCAATGTTTCTAAGCTGAGAAGGAGACAATTCGTCGTCAAAGATTACCAATTCAATTTCTCGTTCAGTAATAAATGTTTTTATCTCATCTATTTTTCCGGTACCAACAAACGTTTTAGGATTAGGTACTTCAATCTTTTGTAAAAATCTACCACATGTTTCAGCCCCAGCTGTTTCAGCTAAAAATGCCAATTCATCCAAATATTCTCTCGCCTGCTCTTCAGATTGGTATTGAGTAATTACACCAACCAATACCGCTTTTTCTGGAATCGCTTGATTCAAAATAAAATCACTCATAGATTATCTTTTCAATGTTTCAATATGGTCTATCACAGCCTCTGTTTCCTGAGGGTTTAAAATATCTCTAAACGGCATCATATCTCCTGCCCCTTGATGGATAATCTCGGTCATTTCGGCGATATTTAACGGCGATATTGTTAAATCTTTAGCTCCAGAAATTCCTCCTGTACCGTTAAATTGATGACAAGCTGCACAGTGAATGTTAAACAACTTTTTACCATCTACCTGAATACTTTCAAGATTTTCAGAACTCGCATCAACGGATTCATTGCAACTTGAAACAATAAGAAGAAGTATACTTAACGTGTAAAACCTTAAAACCATCCTCCTCCAAGATTTCTAAAGGGCCAAGGAATACTTGCAATGATTAATATCAATGCGAAAAAATAGGCAATGAAAATGGTGCGATGTTTTCTTCCTGCCTGATCTGCACGTTTTGCTTTAGAATGCCCAACCGTTGCTAAGATAATTGCAAGTAGCATCCCGAAAACATGCTCTAGCCCATAAAATCGATTGAGACTTGAATCAAATAAATATTCGAAATTAACTTTTGGGCTAGTAAAATAAAGCACTAAGCCTATCAATAATTGGATGTGTAAAAACACCATCGCAAACAGATTAAGCTTTCTATCACCATCTGTATATATCCCCGAATTTTTCTTTCGAGTAGCATTTACAATTGCTGCAACTAAAAGCCCTAATACAACCCATCTCAATCCTGAATGAGATTTTATCAAAATATTAACTACTGTTTCCATAACGTATATTTTGAATCAAAAATACCTATTTTCTATGGAATATTGGTATTAATAATTCTTAATCTCAGCATTGCTGTTTTTTCCAAATAAACGGGTTCATTGTCGCTAATCTATAAATACCGAATCAAATTTGTGAAATCTGAAATGAAAAAATTAAACTTCATCAGGTTTTTAACTAAATTCACACTTTCGAAATCAAAAATAGATGAGAGTTACACTTTTATGTTATGTGTTTACATTCTTTACCTTAGGTGCTTTCACACAAATTGATAAGCCGACGAACGGTGTGGCTGAATCAAAACCCGACATAGTTGGTCTACATGGAATTACCCTGATAATAAGTAGTGGTGAAATACTTGAAAACGCAGACATTATTATTGAGAATGGTAAAATAAGTAAAACTGGACAAGGATTAAAATTTCCAGCAGGTGCGGTCGTCTATGAGTTTAATGGAGAATTTGTACTCCCCGCATTCATTGAACTTCATGCTTCAATGGGAATTAAAACTCCATCTACTGAAAACAAGCGAAACCCTTATTCTCCACAATTAGAATCTGAAAAACAAGGGCCATATTATTGGAATGAAAGTATTCGATCCGAAATCCGTGGTGTTGAACTTCTAGATTTTAACCCGAAAGATGAATCGAAACTAATGGGTATGGGATTTGGTTTTGTTGTGCCTCATCTACAGGATGGTGTGGCTCGCGGAACTGCTCCCGTTGTAGCGTTAGGGGAATTACCTCAAGCGGAAAAAATACTAAATCAATCTATTGCTGCCTTTTTTAGTTTACATAAAGGATCATCAAAACAAACATATCCTTCTTCACAAATGGGTGCAATTGCCCTTCTGAAACAAGCTTTTATCGATGCAAAATGGTATGCCACAAATGCAAATCAGTTACCCGAAAACATCTCCTTAGCTGAGTTGCACAAACAGATGCAGGCTAAATCCATTTTTGAAGCACAAGATAAACTGGAGGTGTTGCGTATTTCTAAAATCATTAAAGAGTTTAACCTGAAAACTGCCATTATTTGTGGTGGAGATGAATATCAGCGAATTCACGAAATCAAAAATGCAGGCAGTGAATTTATTCTACCACTCAAATTTCCCGACGCAATAGAGGTTAGCAATCCTTATGTTGCTAAAGAAATTCCATTGAGTCAATTAAAACATTGGGAACTTGCACCTGCCAATCCCTATTTCTTTTATAGAGAAAATATTACGTTTGCACTAACAGCACATGGCATCGAAAAGGAAAAGGATTTTTGGGAAGCGATACATAAAACTATTCGTAAAGGTCTCCCATGGCAAATTGCATTAGACGGGCTTACCATAAATGCGGCGAAAATTATCGCTATGGAAAAAGAAATGGGAACTCTTGAAAGTGGAAAATGGGCTTCGTTTAACATTTATTCTGCTAATCCATTCGAAAATAAACAAGCCGAATTACTCGAAAATTGGCATTTAGGACAACGGAAATTTGTAAAAAAGAATCCGCTCAATGACATTAGAGGAAATTATAATATCAAATTAGAGACTAAACTATATACACTTAAAGTTGGTGGTACTCCTTCAAAATTAACGGCAAAAGTTTATCCTAGTGCTGATTATAAAGCAAAAGACAAAGACACCAATGAAATTGCATGCACCATTCAATACAATGATCGTGATATTGTGTTGCAATTTAATCTTAATGACGCTAGTTATAAAGGAACAGTTTCATTAAGTGGAAAAGTTTATCCTAAAATGGGTGCCATGGAAGGTTCCGGAATATTACCTAATGGCAATTGGATAAATTGGACTGCTATTAAACATTCTCCCTACAAAGACGATAAAAAAAATGGGGAGACCGCTGCAAAAAGTGATAGTATAGACGTGCATAAAGTCTGGTATCCCCATATTGCATTTGGTAGAGATACTGTTCCTACCCATAATACTTATTTAATTCGTAACGCAACCATTTGGACAGGGGAAGAACAAGGTATTATCGAAAATGGCGATGTATTACTCGTTAATGGAAAGATCAAACACGTCGGAAGAGGGACTTTTAACGTGCCAAGTGGCGCAAAAGTAATTGATGCAAAAGGAAAAATAGTGACTGCTGGCATTATTGATGAACACTCACACATTGCAATTTCAAAAGGAGTTAACGAAAGTGGGCAATCGATTACCGCAGAAGTCTCAATTGCTGATGTAATCAATCCCGATGACATCAATATCTATAGACAATTAGCAGGAGGTGTAACATGCTCACAATTATTACACGGTTCTGCAAATGCTATTGGAGGTCAATCCGCATTTATTAAATTAAAATGGGGTTGTGGTGCTGATGAGCTGTTACTAGAAAACCCTCCTAAATTCATCAAATTTGCACTAGGTGAAAACGTGAAACAAACCAATTGGGGTGATTTTAATACCATCCGTTTCCCTCAAACTCGAATGGGGGTAGAACAAGTCTATTACGACGCTTTTTATCGCGCAAAGGCCTACATGGATACGCCTGATAAAAAAAGAAAAGATGCAGCCAATCAACGCAAACGCGATTTAGAACTTGAAGTATTGGTTGAGATATTAAAAGGAGAACGTCACATTACATGCCATTCATACGTGCAAAGCGAAATCAATATGCTCATGAAAGTAGCAGACAGTATGGGATTTAAAGTCAATACCTTTACACACATTCTAGAAGGGTATAAACTAGCAGATAAAATGAGGGAACACGGTGCAGGAGGTTCGACTTTTGCAGACTGGTGGGCTTATAAATACGAAGTAATTGATGCAATACCTTACAATGCAAGTATTCTAAACGAACAACGTGTCGTAACGGCAATTAACTCGGATGACCCTGAAATGGGACGCCGATTAAACCAAGAGGCGGCTAAATCCATCAAATATGGAAATATGAGCCCTCATGATGCGTGGAAAATGGTAACGTTAAATCCAGCCAAACTTTTGCATTTGGATCATCGGATGGGAAGCCTGAAAGCGGGTAAAGATGCAGATGTGGTCATTTGGTCTGACAATCCTTTATCTGTTAATGCAAAAGTAGAGCAAACATTCATTGATGGTGTGTTGTATTATGACATCCGAAACCAAGAACAAGAAAACAAACGCAACGATATTGAGCGTGCTAGACTAATTTCATTAATGCAAAATGCCACTAAATCTGGAGAAAAAACAGTGGCCTACAAAGCCAAAAAGCAACCACATTATCATTGTGACACAGAAGAAAATGAAAACATGAATCATGTACACGAATAAATTAATTCTATATAGCTTCTTATTTATAGTTTGTAGTTTGACTAAACTAAGTAGCCAAGCTCCAACTAAACCATTCAAGGGCAAAATTTTATTTGAAAATGGGACGCTTCATGTCGGCAATGGTTACACTATTGAAAAAAGTTACTTAGGAATAGAAAACGGGACTATTATATTGGTTAAAAATGCCTTGGCTCATACCTTAGATAAAAGTCAATTTGATACCGTTATAAATGTGAATGGGCAACATATTTACCCAGGCTTTATTGCGCCTAACTCAATACTTGGTTTAACAGAAATTGATGCCGTTCGAGCAACACGTGATTTTTTTGAAGTGGGCGAATACAATCCTCATATTCGAGCACTCATTGCATTTAATGTCGAATCCACTATCATTTCTACCGTTCGTGCTAATGGTGTCTTAATTACACAGGCGACACCTCAAGGTGGTGTAATAGCTGGTTCTTCTTCTATATTTCAGTTAGACGGTTGGAATTGGGAAGATGCCGTAATTACGAAAGATGATGGTATTCACCTTAATTGGCCAAACTTTATTTCGAAAACTAGGCGAGAAACTAAAGCAAATGAAAAATATGCTGAAGAGGTAATGGCAATTGGCACCTTTTTTAAAGGAGCAATAGCCTATCATAACGACAAAAATAAATCAAAAAAATTGGATTTGAGATTTGAAGCTATGAACAGATTATTTGGAGGTAATCAACGTTTATTTGTACACGCTAATCAAATTCAAGAATTGTTAGATATCATCGATTTTGTAAAAGAATTCGGTATTTCAAATCCTGTAATTGTCGGTGGATACGATAGCTATCTCATTACATCTCAACTAAAAGATGCCAAAATACCTATTATGCTAGGCCGTGTTCACGAATTACCGAAACGCGATGAAGATGACATACATCTTCCTTTTAAATTGCCTTTTTTACTTCAAAAAGCTGGAATATTATTCTGCTTGGATAATCAAGGAGACATGGAAGCAATGAATACCCGTAATTTAGCTTTCTTAGCTGGTACAGCTCGTGCCTACGGATTGTCTACCGAAGAAGCAATTGCGTCAGTTTCTTACAATACAGCAAAAATATTAGGTATTGACAAACAGTTTGGTTCACTAGAAGAAGGCAAAAAAGCAACACTCTTTATCTCTAATGGTGATGCGTTAGATATGTCAGGGAACAAGGTTTCTATTGCGCTCATAAATGGAAAATTCATCGACTTGTCAAATCGACAAAGTGATCTCTATGAAAAGTATAAGGCGAAATACAAAAGTATGGAGGATTAATAATTCGCTTATTTAGAATTATTTTAAACTTTTTATGGGTTTTGGAAACAAGTCCAACGTAGAATTGTTAAATTTGAAGAGAACAAACATTAAAAAACATAAAATTATGTCATTTGAATTACCAAAATTACCATACGCATACGATGCGTTAGAGCCACATATTGATGCACGAACAATGGAAATTCACCATGGGAAACATCACGCAGGTTATACCACAAATTTGAACGCTGCAATTGCTGGTACAGAATTAGAAGGAAAATCAATCGAAGAAATCTTAACGAAATGTAAAGATAAGCCTGCAGTTAGAAATAACGGAGGTGGTTTCTACAACCACTCTTTGTTTTGGGAAATTATGTCGCCAAATGGAGGCGGCCTTCCTACGGGGGAAATAGCTGAGGCAATTAATAGTGCATTTGGTTCTTTTGATGCATTCAAAGATGAATTTTCAAAAGCTGCAGCAACTCGATTTGGTTCTGGGTGGGCATGGTTGTGTGTTAGTAACGGGAAATTAGAAATCTGTTCTACTGCAAATCAAGATAATCCATTAATGGGAGAAGGATGCCAAGGTACTCCAATTTTAGGGCTAGATGTATGGGAACATGCCTATTACTTAAATTATCAAAACAGACGTCCTGATTACATCAATGCGTTTTTTAACGTGATTAATTGGTCTGAAGTTGCTAAAAGATTTACAGCAGCAAAATAATTCTATTGATTTGATATGGAAAACGTAGCTAAAAATTAGCTGCGTTTTTTTATCTACGTTTACGACTATGCTCTTTTTTTCTACGATTTTCCAACCATTCTGTTTTAGGATGGTTTAGGCCTTTACTTCGCGTTGTTTCACCTAAAAGTTTTTCAATTAACTCAGGTTTTTTAGCACGCTCAAGCTGTGTTTTTATCCAACCGTGATTTTCTTTTTTATACCAAAAAAAGAAGCGGTGTTGATTTTGTTTTTCTTCTTTCGATTTGGGAGTGTATACAGGTTTAAGTGTATACGGGTGAACTCCTGAATAATAAATCACTGTCGCAACAGTCATGGGAGTTGGAGTGAAATCTTGGACTTGTTCCAATTGGAAGCCCATGTCTTTCGTTTCTGCTGCAAGATTTGCCATATCTTGTTCTTCACATCCTGGGTGAGAAGAAATAAAATATGGAATCAATTGTTGATTAAGCCCGTGTTGTGCCGAAATCTTATCGTATTTTTCTTTAAACTTATGAAAATACTTAAATGAAGGTTTGCGCATAACTCTTAACGTAGCATCAGAAGTATGTTCAGGAGCTACTTTAAGACGTCCAGATACGTGTCTAGTTACTACTTGCTCGATGTATTCATCGTGATTGCCATCGTCGTTATTTTTATTGAAATCATCCACTAATAAATCGTAGCGAATTCCAGAACCAACAAATGCTTTCTTCACCTTAGGATGTGCATCCACTTTGCGATATAATTCTGTCATTGCTTTGTGAGAAGTGTCCAAATTATTACAAATCACAGGATGAATACAACTAGGGCTAGAGCAACGTTCACAAATCGCCTCATCTTTACCTTTCATGCCATACATATTGGCTGAGGGCCCACCTAAATCAGAAATATAACCTTTAAACGTAGGGTCATTCACTACTTGTTCAACTTCTCTTAATATTGATTGCTCGCTTCGAGAAGAAATAAATTTACCTTGATGAGCAGAAATGGTACAAAAACTACAACCTCCAAAGCAACCACGATGCATGTTAATCGAGAATTTAATCATCTCATATGCAGGGATAGCTCCACGTTTTTTATATTTCGGATGAGGGAAGCGAGTATATGGTAAATCAAATGATTGATCCATTTCCTTTTCAGTCATTGTTTTATAAGGTGGGTTAATTACCAAGATAGATTCTCCCACAACTTGCGTAATGCGATTTGCATTCAGCTTATTCGATTCTACCTCAACAATTTTAAAATTTGCTGCATATTTTAGTTTGTCTAATAAACAATCCTCATGTGATGCAAGCGTTACAGTTTCCCAATTCTTATTCTTCGGTAATTCTTCTTGAATAGGTTGAATAAATGCTGTTTGGGGAATAGTTTTCAATGAAGAAAATGGTACTCCTTTTTTGACCAACTTTAATATATCTCTCAATGGTTGCTCACCCATGCCGTACACTAACATGTCTGCCTTTGAATCTTCTAATATAGTTGGCATCAACTTATCTTTCCAATAATCGTAGTGTGTCACTCTTCGAAGAGAAGCTTCGATACCTCCTATCAACACGGGAACGTCGGGGTAAAGTTTCTTCAGAATAGTAGAATAGGTTACTGTAGCGTAGTCTGGTCTAAATCCTGATTGACCTCCAGGTGTATACGCATCGGTTGAACGCAATCTTCTATTTGCTGTATAGTGATTTACCATAGAATCCATACAACCAGCTGTCACGCCAAAAAAATATTTTGGTTTACCGAACTTTTTAAAGTCTCGTAAATCATCTTGCCAGTTCGGTTGAGCGACAACTGCCACGCGGAAACCTTCTGATTCAATAATTCGACCTATCACGGCTGTTCCAAATGCAGGATGATCTACATACGCATCACCTGAGATAAGTACCACATCCACTTCATCCCACCCTCGTTTCTCCACTTCTTTCATAGTAAGCGGTAACCAATCCGTTATCGGTCTTTCAATCATACTGCAAAATTAAGCTAATTCTATCGAACAATGCATATATCCAAAAAAAGAAACCTGAAAAGAGATTCTAATAGTACTATTGGAAAACTCTTTTCAGGTTATCAGCAAGAAAAAAACCAAATAAACCGTCAATTCTATGACCATTTCTATACATAAGACGTAAATAAAACATAAGAGTTGTTTTACACAGTATAAAAATTCCTAAAAACATCCTATTGTAACTGTATAGAAATAAAAAAGCCCCTGTTAGCAGGGGCTTAATATACTATAAGTTATTTAAAACTAATGTTCTTCTTCACCATCAGCCAATGGAACAGTCTGAGGGATAAAATCTGAGTCCGCACCAGGCTTACTGTAATCATAAGGCCATCTGTGAACCTCTGGTAACTCTCCTGGCCAGTTTCCATGAATATGTTCAACTGGTGTTGTCCACTCCAAGGTATTCGATTTCCAAGGATTTTGAACCGCTACAGGTCCACGATAAATACTGTAGAAGAAATTGTACAAGAAAATAATTTGAGCTAATCCACCTAGTATCGCAAAAATTGAAATCACGACATTCAATTCTACAATTAACTCAAATTGGTTCGCATCAAAACCTTCATATACCGAATAATCGTAATAACGACGTGGAGCACCTGCTATCCCTACAAAGTGCATTGGGAAGAATACACCATATCCGGAAACAATTGTTGTCCAGAAGTGGATATATCCCAAACGTGTGTTCATCATTCGACCATACATCTTAGGAAACCAGTGATACACACCCGCAAACATACCAAATACAGCAGACAATCCCATTACAACGTGGAAGTGAGCTACAACGAAGTATGTATCATGAACTGCAATATCTAATGCTGAGTCAGCAAGAATAATACCTGTTACACCACCTGTGATAAACGTTGACACTAGACCAATCGCAAACAACATACCTGGTGTATATACAATCGATCCTTTCCATAATGTTGTTAAGTAATTAAATACTTTAACAGCTGATGGAATTGCAATCAAAAGTGTTGTAAATACGAATACACTACCTAAGAATGGGTTCATTCCTGTAATAAACATGTGGTGACCCCAAACGATGAACGATAAGAAACCAATTGCTAAAATAGACCCAATCATTGCACGGTAACCAAAGATAGGTTTACGTGCATTAGTAGAAATAATTTCAGAAGATAAACCTAAAGCAGGTAATAATACAATATATACTTCAGGGTGACCAAGGAACCAGAATAAGTGTTGGAAAAGAAGTGGAGAACCACCAGTATTATCCAACATTTCACCTCCCACAATGATATCACTTAAGAAGAATGATGTCCCCATCAATCTATCCATTAGAAGCAATAACGCCGCTGAGAAAAGAACTGGGAACGAAAGTACACCAAGAACCGCAGTTACGAAGAACGCCCAAACAGTCAACGGCATTCGCGTCATGTGCATTCCTTTTGTTCGTAAATTAAGTACCGTAACGATATAGTTCAACGAACCAATCAACGATGAAGCAATAAATATTGCCATTGATACCAACCACATTGTCATACCCAAACCTGATCCAGGCATAGCTTGCGGCAATGCAGATAAAGGAGGGTAAATTGTCCATCCTGCCATTGCTGGACCAGTCTCAATTAACAAAGAAGCAATCATTATCGCTGACGATAAAAAGAACATCCAATACGATAACATGTTAAGGAAACCTGATGCCATATCTCTTGCTCCAAGTTGCAATGGAATTAGCAAGTTAGAGAATGTACCTGACAAACCTCCTGTTAATAAGAAGAACACCATAATGGTACCATGCATCGTAACAAGACCAAGATACATGTTACGATCTAATATTCCATCAGGAGCCCAACGGTCACCTAAAAAGGCATGTAAAAAGTCTGAACTTTCTTCAGGCCATCCTAATTGGATACGAAATAATATAGATAATAACATCGCCACTACCCCCATAAATATAGCAGTTAATAAAAACTGCTTTGAAATCATTTTATGGTCGTGACTAAAGATGTATTTTGAAACAAAATTCTCTTCGTGATGTCCGTGTGCTTCGTGAGCTCCAGCTGCCATTTTCTAAAATTTATTTGTTAGTACTTTATTCTTAATTAATTCTTGAATGTATTTTCAGCAATCTCTGCTTTCCACCATTCATTGTATTCAGCTTCGTCTAATACTTCAACATATAACTTCATGTTTGAGTGAGAAGCTCCACAAATTTTGTTACACATAAGAATGTATGAAAAATTATCATCATTCAAATTCTTACGCATTTCTTTTGTTGTAATAGATGGAGTAAATTTCAATCGAGTTACCATTCCAGGAACTGTATTCATTTGCGCTCTAAAATGAGGGAAGAATGCACTGTGAATAATGTCCTCTGCACGGAAAGTAAATTCGTACTCTTTACCCACACACAATATTAATTTTGTATTGGATGGTTTTACAATATCATCGTACGCATACACGTCGTCTTCTTGATTGTGTAAATTTTTCAACTGAACTAAACGTTGATAAATGCGTTCTTTTGAAGCTAAGTCCTTTTTCATTTTAGCAAACGCTTCAACAGAAAATACGTTTTCAGGATTGTTAATTCGAGCTTCTAACGCTTTAATCGTACTGTCCATTTCAACCACACGATTAGCAATAGTAGCAGTTGTAGCAATACCTAAAGGATTGTTTCCATTGATCAATTTGTAATCAAACTTACCTAGCACGTTGTCCTCTCCTGCATAACGAACTGTCCAATCGAATTGCTTCGAGTACAATTCTACACGAATAGCATCTTCACCTGAAGCAGAGGTGCGCTCGTTCCAGTTTCTTAAACCAAGAATGATAATTACTGCCAAAACGATAGATGGCACAACTGTCCACAATAGCTCTAACTTATTGTTGTGTGGATACCAGTATGCCTTAACACCTGGACGCTTATAATACTTGTATGCAAAGAAGAACAACAATCCGTTCGTTAAGAAAAATACAAAAATAATAATGACCATGTTAAGTGCCATTAAATTATCGTATCCAACCCCTTCAACAGAAGCTGCTACTGGATTTCCCCCGTTTCCATAACGAGCTACCATCCACAAAAACGATCCAAAGAATACAAACATGAAGAGCAACATTAAGTTGGCATTCATCTTATTATCTCTTAACTCAATTTCTTCCTCTTTGCGATTACGCAACTTAGAGGTCAATTCGTAAACTCGCATCAATTGCGCTACAGCAATGATTCCTAAAACGATTACGATAAGTGCTATGAATTTCATTCTTCGCTTTTTATTCGGTTATAACTAATCTTAAATTTCGTGGTGAATACTTTCGTCCAAGAACGGGTGATTCACAGGTGTCAATGGTGCCTTTGTCAATGAATTCAAAATAACATATATGAATACACCAGCAAACAACAAGAACATACCTATTTCCAAAAATGAAATAGAGGCATGACTTCCAATAGAACCTGGTGTTACCATCATGAATACATCCACCCAATGGAACACTAATATTATAAGTCCAACAAACGTTAAAATTCCAGAGTGACGTTTCGCCTCACGAGACATTAACATCAACATTGGCAATGCAAAGTTTATTAGGAACATTCCAAAGTAAAGTAACTTGAAATCTTGGATGCGTTGTTGGAAATAAATTACCTCTTCACCGATATTAGCATACCAAATCAACATAAATTGAGAGAAGAATAAGTATGACCACAAGAAAGATGTCGCAAATGTCCATTTTCCTAAATCATGGATATGGCTATCGTTTACTTTAGGTAGGTATCCATTTTTCTTCAAGTGCAATGTTAAAAGTACTAGAACCACCATTGTCGAAGTCCACATGCCAGCAAACACATACCATCCAAATAATGTAGAGAACCAGTGAACATCAATTGACATTATCCAATCCCATGCAGAAGTTGAACTAAATACAGCAAACAACACTAAAAACGTTGCTCCTTTTCTGTAATTTTTGAAATGGATATCAGTTCCACCAATTTGGTCTTCTAATAATGAACGTGAACGGAATCCTTTGTAGAACATGTAATATATCGCTAGATAGATAACTGTTCGAATCATAAAGAAAATTGGATTCAAATAGATTGACTTATTAGCAATAATAGAATCATTCGCAACTACATCTGGATCCATCCAAATATATACATGTGCTCCTTTTGTAAACGAAAAAGTAAGGAAAACAACCAGTAAGATAGCTGCGCCAACAGGGATATAACCTGCAACGCCTTCAATTACACGCTTAACATAAGCATACCAACCAGTTTCTGTAGCATATTGAAGTGCTAAGAAAAATAATGCACCTAGTGCAATTGCGAAAAAGAAGAACCCATCAATAAGAAAGTTCGCCATAATTCGCTGAAATTTGTCCCCTGCAGTTCCCCCCATCGTAAAAATTCCTACGATTGATAACAATGCACCGATTACTACTAATCCGAGAACAAGCTTTTTTGCTTTATTTGAAATACTAAATTCCATCGCTGTGTTTTTTGTTCTTTCTTATTAATTACTCTTCCGTTTCTGTTTCATCTTCTGAAACTACATCTTCTGTTGTCGAACCAGTTACTGGATACTTATCATCCTTTAACTTGTTGATGTAATGTACTACGTTCCAGATTTCTGCTTTATTCAATTGTGAAGCATGTGCTCCCATCAATCCTTTTCCATAATAAATGGAGTAGAACATTTGTCCGTCTGTAATGGCAAGCGTCCCATAATTTGGTACTCCTGAATAAGCTCCAGACTCAACCATTGGCCCTTTACCATCACCTTTTTCTCCGTGACAATGCTGACAGTATTTAGCGTACAATTTCTTTCCACTATCCAAAATTTGTTTTGAATTTTCTTCGTTAATTTTGATAGGATTTGCATCTTTCGCTGCAAGTTCATATTCAAATCCTAACGAATCACTCATTGCTTTTCCGTAATGGCCGTGAGAAATGTCCATTCCTTTATCAGCTAATCGGTGATAAGGAAGCATCATCAACACATACTCCTTATTTGTTCCATAATAAGGAACCGTTCCTGCTGGAGGAGTTTTAGCAGACTGGGTCAATGAGCGTGTCTCATCATAACGTTCTCTAACCTCACCATAATCCACATAAGGTTCAATGGCAGATGATCGGTACATATCCGGCATGTACTCGTAATAAGGGCTATCGCTATTCGAACTACACGAAGAAAAGATAACTAATCCTGTTGCAGCTGTAAGCGCTATTGTCGATATTGCCTTAAAAGTTTTCTTCATGGCAAACTATTTAATTTCTTTTTGATCTAATTCAATAATACCTGTCTCTTTCAACATAGCTTGTAATTCGTCTTCGCTATACTGCGCATTTTCAGACAAACGTAATTCCATTACAAACTTATCATCTGTAGTGCGAGGATCTGGATTATCCGCTTTCATTCCTGGTAACGTCTTATTACGCAATAGATACGTAATCGCCATTCCGTGAGCAGCACACAACACAGTAAACTCAAATGTAATTGGAATAAATGCTAATATATTCTCCAAATACGTATTATTTGGTTTACCACCAATATTCATTGGCCAATCATCAATCATGAAAAAACGCATTCCGATAGTAGCAAGTGTTAAACCTGTCATACCATAGATAAATGCCATTATTCCTAGACGTGTCTGTTTTACACCAATAATCGGATCTATACCGTGAATTGGAAATGGAGAGAACACTTCTGAAATCTTCACACCTTTAGCGACTAACTTCTTTGCACCATCTTTTAGTACATCGTCGTCGTCATACATTGCATATATTACTTTATCAGCCATGTCTGTGCTCAATTAATAATTATTACTAGTGACCAGTTGCGTGGTCATCTGATTGATTCTTATACGATTCTCCCGAGGACTTCAAAATTGTTTTCAATTCGTTCAACGCCAATACAGGGAAGAAACGTGCAAACAACAAGAAGAAAACAAAGAATAGTCCAATTGTACCTACAAATATTCCTATATCTACTGGAGATGGATAGAACATACTCCAAGATGATGGTAAATAATCTCTGTGGATAGATGTAACGATAATTACGAAACGCTCAAACCACATACCGATATTTACAACTATCGAAATAATGAACGTAAATAATAAACTTCTTCTTAATTTCTTGAACCACATCAACTGTGGAGAGACAACGTTACATGTCATCATTGACCAGTATGCCCACCAGTATGGACCCGAAGCACGGTTGATAAATGCGTACGATTCGTATTCTACTCCTGAGTACCAAGAAACGAATAACTCGGTTAAGTATGCTACCCCTACAATCGAACCAGTAACCATGATTACGATGTTCATGTACTCAACGTGTTTTGTATGGATATACGCCTCTAAACGCATTGCTTTACGCATTACCAACATAAGAGTCTGTACCATTGCAAATCCTGAGAATACCGCACCTGCTACGAAGTAAGGAGGGAATATTGTGGTATGCCAACCAGGAATTACAGACGTAGCAAAGTCAAACGATACAATAGAGTGAACCGAGAATACAAGTGGTGTAGCCACACCAGCCAATACCAACGATACCAATTCGAATCGATTCCAATGCTTAGCACGGCCTGACCATCCAAACGATAGTAAAGTATACATACGCTTAGATAATGGATTTTTAACTCTATCACGCAACGTTGCAAAATCAGGAATCAAACCAATGTACCAGAAAACTAATGATACAGAAAGATAAGTAGAGATTGCAAAAACGTCCCATAGAAGTGGTGAGTTAAAGTTTACCCATAACGAACCGAATTGGTTAGGTAATGGAAGTACCCAATATGCCATCCAAATACGACCCATGTGAATCAATGGGAATAAACCAGCCATAAATACGGCAAAAATAGTCATTGCTTCAGCAGAACGGTTAATAGCCATTCTCCATTTTTGACGGAACAACAATAACACGGCAGAGATTAATGTACCGGCGTGACCAATACCTACCCACCATACGAAGTTCGTGATATCCCACGCCCAACCTACTGTTTTGTTCAATCCCCAAACTCCGATACCAGTACCAAGAAGATACAAAATTGTTCCAACTCCGTATAATCCTAGAATTGCAGCTATGGTAAACAAAACATACCACATTTTTGGTGCCTTGTCCTCGATAGGTTTACAAACGTCATCCGTAATATCGTGATACGTTTTGTGGCCTAATATCAGGGGCTCTCTAATCGCAGATTCCTTGTGCATTACAGTTTATTTTAAAAATATGTTATTAATGACCTCCATTTTCATGACCGTGATCTTCACTTCCATGATGACCATAATCTTTTTCTACTTGCGCTACATCTAACGCTTCATTTGTGTGGTTACGTACTTTTACTTGGTACCAAACGTTTGGTTTAACACCAATTTCTTCTAAAGCTTGATAAGCACGATCTCCTTGTGAAGCTAAACGAACTGCAGATTCCGTATCATTCCAGTCTCCCATCGTAATTGCATTTGTAGGACATGCATCCGCACAAGCTACATTTACATCACCATCAACCACTGGACGACCTTCTGATTTTGCTGTTAATTTACCTTCTTGAATTTTTTGAACACACAATGAACATTTCTCCATTACACCACGTGTACGAACTGTTACATCTGGGTTCAACACCATACGACCTAAATCGTCTTGTGCTGGGTTTATCTCTGTAAACTTCTTGTATGCAGGATAATTAAACCAGTTAAATCGACGCACTTTGTACGGACAGTTGTTCGCACAATAACGTGTACCGATACAACGGTTGTATGCCATTTGGTTTAATCCTTCGTTTGAGTGGTTGGTTGCTGCAACTGGACAAACTGTTTCACACGGAGCGTGATTACAGTGTTGACACATCATAGGCATAAATACCACTGTAGGATTATCTTCGATATTTTTTTCTAAGCCATCATACGAGAAGTCTTCTTTCTTCGTACCAACGGCTAATTCATCTTTCGATTTGTAGTAACGATCAATACGTAACCATGCCATTTCACGACCACGACGTACCTCATCTTTACCAACAACTGGAACGTTGTTTTCAGACTGACACGCAATTAAACATGTTCCACAACCTAAACATGAGTTTAAATCGATAGAAAGGGCCCATCTGTGACCAACGTGCTCAACTGGGTGAGATTGCCATAAGTCAAATTTACTTACGGGTTCATGTCCATGGTGAGTTGCCAACATGTGAGGCGGATTGTATGCTGTTGAATTTTTAGCGTTAAAAATATCAAAAGTCGTTTCTTTAACAATAGATGTACGACCCATTGCTGTCAATTGAATTTGAGTAGCAGCAATTAGATAATTACCTCCTACTTGCTTCATTGAACCAGCTACTTCATACGCCATATATCCAGCAGACGTGTCAATCAAACGGAATGCGTTTTTACCAATTGCTTGGCGCTTATCACCGTCCATTTCATAGCCACCGTATTCTTTTGTGTGGAAAGCAGCTTTACCAATAGCTTCGCCATTTTCTCCACGTCCATATCCAAGTGCTAAACCAACTGTTCCAGAAGTTTGACCTGGCGTTGCGATAACTGGGAGTTCATACGTTACATCTCCTACAGTTAATGTAGCTAAAGTTGCTCCATTTTCTTGATCTAACGCTACATTGTAACCCGCAGCTTTTGCATCTGCATAGTTCATTGTAATGTAGTTATCCCAAGTAATTTTGGAAAGAGGGTCTGGCATTTCTTGCAACCATGGGTTACCAGCTTGTAAACCAATTCCCATAGAAGATTTTGTGTACAACACCACTTCTATTTCGCCATTTGCTTTAGGTAACTGAGATGCTAAACCGTCTAATGAAGCTGCAAATTCAAGAGTTGAAGCAGCATCAGCAGGTAACGTAATCGCACTGTCGTGAACAGCTTTATTCCAATACGTGTGGAAATCTGCATATTCCGTTTGACGTGCAAAACCTTGTTCTTCCCAAACTTGTTGGATATAATCGTAATATACTTTACTTTCTCTACCTCTTCTAGAAGCCTTTTCTGCCCATACTAAGAATGATTCTTGTGCAGATGCAGTATTGTGTAAAGGCTTGATAGTAGGTTGTGCTAATGCGTAATGATTTTTAACTGGTGCATAATCATTCCAGCTTTCTAACGCATGATGATCTGGACACACATACTGACAATGTGATGCTGTCTCATCATTCCACGAAGCTGTTGAAATCGATAATCCGATTTTAGCAATTGCTTCAGCTAGCTTATCACCTTTAGGTGTAGTATAAACTGGGTTTGTTCCGTAGAAAATAACTGCATCAGGACCTTTGCCATCCAATACACTCTTCACAAAACTCATCATCTTTCCTTCTTCCGATTTAAACATCGAAATAGGATTATTTAAATTGATTGTTGAGTCGTAGTTACCAAGTGCGTGGTTAATTTTATTCGTAATAATTTGTAGTGCTTTATTGTTCGAACCACAAACTACCAATGATTTTCCTTTATTTGCTTTCAAAGATGCGATTGCTTCTTTCACTTCTGACATGGATGCAACAGCTGAAGTATCTATTCCAGAAACTTTACCTGCACCAACTCCTTCTGCGATAGCAGCAAGAACTGCAGCATACTGAGAAGGTTTTACCATTCCTCTGTAGTCTGCGTTTGAACCAGCTAACGACATATTTGCTTCGAATTGAAAATGTTTAGACATTTTACCATTCTCTGGCTTGCGATTAGAAGCGTATTGAACCGAATAAGCATTAGAAAGCAACCAACCGTTCAAGAAATCAGCACCCACAGAAACGATTGTATCTGCTTTACTAAAATCATAAGAAGGAATTACTGCTAATCCAAAACTATCGTTATTCGCTTGACGAATACCGTTGTATGAAACTGCATCATATTGGATGTGTTCAACATTTCCGTATTCTGCTGTAAAATCAGCGATAACACCAAGTGTAGAAGGACTAATAATTGTGTTTGAAACAATTGTAATCTTTCCATTTTTATCCTTGATTGATTTTAGCGACTTACGAATATCACCGTCAACTTCTGACCAAGTCGTCTCTGCTCCATTTTTTAAAGGATTCTTAAGACGTTCTCCATCATATAGACTAAGTACAGAAGCAGCCATTTCAGGAGAAATACTCCCCGAAGTGATACCAAAATCTCTGTTACCTTTAATGTGAATCGGACGACCCTCTCTTGTTTTCACAAGAATTGAAGCGTACGAGTTACCGTCATAATACGTTGATGCATACCAATTTGCTAAACCAGGAGTAATATCTTCTGGTTTATTTACGTAAGGTATTGCTTTAGTCACCGGAGCTTCACAAGCAGCTAACGTTGCCGCTGCGACACTGAATCCGAGAAACTTTAAGAAGTCACGACGATCAGTAGATGTTTCTCTAAGCTTATCATCAGCTAAAAATTCATCAACTGTAAGTTCTTGAGGTGCGATTTCACCACGAGACTCGAAGTACTCTGGTTTTGCATTCACTGCTGCAAGATCTTTTGGATTATTCTTTGTCATTTCCATATTACTATTGACCTTCAAATATTATTAATAGTGACACTTCGCACATTCCCATCCACCTAACTCTTTCACGGTCACTTTATCATCTTTCAAATACTTTTGGTAAAGTGATTTGTCATTCTCAAGTAAACGTCTGTGGATTTCGTCGTAGTATCCAGAACCAACTGTATTAACTGGTCCGTTCGAAATTTCTTTTTCACCGTGACACTCGATACACCAACCCATTGTCAATGTTGGACGAGTCAATTTGATATTTCCTTCGATAGCTGAAAGTTCTTCAACTGGAACTACACGCGCAGTTGATTCTTTTGTCATGTCTCCGTGACATTGCTTACAATCAATTCCACCTACAACAACGTGTTGTTTGTGGTTAAAGTAAACGTGATCAGGAAGTACGTGAACTTTATTCCAAATAATTGGGTCCGTCTCTCCTGTATAAGCACCTGGTCCTTCAGGATCAAAACCAGCAGCAGCATAAATCTTAGCAATTTGTGCTTTTTGCGAATCGTCGTTTCCTTTGATTCCTTTATGACAGTTCATACATACGTTTACAGAAGGAATACCAGCTGTTTTCGATTTCTCAACCGAATTGTGACAGTATTTACAATCGATGCCATTTACCCCAGCGTGAATACTGTGTGGGAATTCGATTGGTTGTGATGGTTGGTAATTGTGGTAAACTCCTATATCATTTAGTGTTAAGTAGCCATAAACCAACAATGACATTATTACAACAAGTGCACCAACCCCTACGAATTTTCTATTTTTAATTGCCCACGAGCGAATTTCATCACCGTAACTTTCTTCGGTTGGCACATTACCAGTTTCATTTTCAATTGTAGCATATTTCAATTGACGACGAACACCGCCAACTGCCAAAATAATTCCAACGAAAACAACACCGATTAACAACCAAACCCACGTATTAGATTCTTCTTGAACAGGACCGCCAGCAACACCACCATTAGAAGCTGAAGCAGCCACTGGAGCAGTATAAGCATCCGCATAATCAAAAATAGCTGTGATATCGTCATCTGTTAAGAATCCAAATTTTGACATTGCAGTAGGTGACCACGTTGCAACTGAAGCTGCATAAGGATCTTTAGCCGCAGCAACACTCCAGTCTTTCACCCAAGTGTAAAGCGAACCTTCTAAAGCTCCACCATCTTCCCACTTAGCGCGTACGCCTTGCATTTTTGGGCCTGTACTATTATCCAACACTTTGTGACATGTTGCACAATGTGTATTAAACAACTCCTCACCATTGGCTGACCATGACACCGAAGTTGCCGAAACATAAGTTAACGCAATAAGTCCTAAGAACCATTTGGACGTTTTGCTAATTAATTGACTCATAGCTATTTTCATTAATAAAAGCTTTATCGTTCGATTGTACGTATACTTTTTATCGTTCGCAAATTTAGAAGAAACGAGAAATCACATGACAGTTTTATGACAAAAAAGAACATTATTTCGTTAATTTAAAACCATTCTAAATAACCATGTCTATCCTCATCGTGTTTTATTATTTTATTGTCAGTTGATTATGTGTGTAAGCTTTACACCTGAAATAAATATTGGGCAATTTACATTCCCACAAAACACGTAAAGTTGATGGAATTAGGATTGCACCACAATAAAAGAGTCCTCAAAACTTTTTAAATGATGAAATTGTGATTCAAAATTGAGCCCAGTTTATTTCAATCAAATGAATCCTATCTAAATTTAATTATTACTGATTGGGACAAGATTATTTTCTAACCAATTAAAGTAAGGCACGAATTTTGTCATTTTAACAAAGATGAATCATACAGATAAAATAAAAAAAGTACTTTTGTATGAGCAAATTGGTGGAAATGTCAATTGTTTTTTAACATCTAGATTTAACTCATGAGTAAAAAATATAGCTTATTAATCGCACTTTTTATTAGCGCATTAGTGAATGGTCAGGAAAATGAATGGCTGGCTTATCCAACAAATGTAAAAAACGATTCTTCCGTTACCAAAGGAAAAATTGTATACAATGAAGATAATCGAACTCAAAAATTGATTGACCATATGGCCATGCCGATGCCACCAGAATACAAAGTTATGATTGATGGATACAGGGTGCAAATATTCTTCAGTAACGACAGAGAAATCATCAATAAACAACGTGAAAATTTTCAACGCAACCATCCTGATGTAGAGACTTATGTTCAGTATGATGCGCCAAATTACAGTATAAAGGTGGGTAATTTCCGAACCGAAATTGCGGCCGAGGAAATGCGTCAACGTATTTCGGGTGAATTTCCTTCTAGCATTATTCAGAAAACCAAAATTGAATTACCAAAAATTAAACCTGCAGTTATATTGGAAGGGTTAGATTATGAATCTGAATAATACTAAACGTAACTTGAAATTGAGAGGTGTTTCGCTTAAACATATTTTTTTAATCACCACCGAACTAGTTGTCTCTGCGCTATTTTTGTTTAGTTTTTGGTTCGCCTATGTAATCGTTCTCGATATTCCCTTTATTGAAAATGCATCCGTTTTCGATACTAAACGAGTAGATGTCAATGCGGATTTACGAACCTTCGATAATTCGTGGGCTAAGAAAATAAACGATACGGATTGGGTAATCTATGTAGAAGGTACTCCTTTTTCACGAGGATACGCCTATGGTCAATTATTGGAAGAATCGGTTCAACTGCAAGAAGATCATTTTATTGGTCAAATTGAAAAAATGGTGCCTTCTGAGCGTTACCGAAAATTTCTAATGATTCTGATTGCGTTCTTTAACCGTAATCTAGATGACCATATCCCTGAAGAATTTCTTTCTGAAATTTATGGAGTTTCTCACTCGTTTTCGGATAGGTATGATGCGCTAGCTCCTAAATTTGACCGAATTCTAAATTATCACGCCGCACACGATATCGGTCATGCGCTGAACGACTACTCGATGGTAGGCTGTACTTCTTTTTCTGCGCAAGGTGAATATACCGAAGATGGTTCGCTTCTTCTCGGTCGAAATTTTGATTTTTATATGGGTGATGATTTTGCGCGCGAAAAGGTATTGACGATAATGAAGCCCGACAAAGGTTATGGTTATGTGTCGTATTCGTGGGCTGGAATAATGGGTGCAGTATCTGGAATGAACGAAATGGGAATTACGGTAACCATCAACGCATCAAAATCGACTTTGCCCACCGCTTCAAAAATGCCAATCTCTCTTTTGACACGTGAAATTCTACAATATGCAGCCACCACAGAAGAAGCAATTGAAATTGTCCGCAAACGTGATGTGTTTGTATCGGAAACCTTTATGGTGAGTTCTGCATCGGAAAAGAAAACGATTTTGATTGAAAAAGCACCGCACGACATGGCTGTTTTTGATTCGGGAGAAGACTTGATTATCTGTTCCAATCATTACCAATCAGACAAATTCTACAACGAATCATACAATCAAGAAAACATCAAAGAATCTGACACAAAATTTAGATTCAAACGCATGCAACAACTTATTCAGGAGAACTATCCACTCACTCCAAATAAAGCTGTCGAAATTCTACGCAACAGAAAGGGAATGGATGGTAAATTCATCGGATATGGAAATCCAAAATCGTTGAATCAGTTGATTGCACACCATGGAATTATTTTTGAACCCGAAAAAATGCGTTTGTGGGTTTCAACTTCGCCTTATCAAATGGGGAAATTTATCTGCTATGACTTAAAAGCAATATTTGGAGCAACGCAACTTTCTCACAACAATACCATCACTATTGATTCACTACACATCGCTGCCGACGAATTTATTGAAACGGAAACTTTTGCCAATTTTGTGAAATGGAAAGCAATTAAACAAAGTCTATTTGAAGATTATTTTCTTGGGCAATACTATAATTTAACTCCATCCGTAGAAAAGGATTTTATTAGCTATAATACTGAAAGTTACGTCACTTTTTTAACTTTGGCAGAATATTACATGTCCAAAAAGGATTATAAAAAAGCAAAATCGTATCTTACAACTGCTTTAAATAAAGAACAAGCGTCATTAAAAGAGCAACAATCAATAGAAAATCTACGCAATGAATGTATTAAGCGCCTCTCCAAAAATTGATTTTCAATCCTCAGACAAAATTGAACTGTCTCAGCTTGATCGTTTGCGCGAGTTGCTAGCTTATGTCAATGAAAATTCAACTTATTATAAGCGTCTTTTTTTAGAGCACAATATTGACATTACACAAATCAATTCTATCGAGGCGTTCAGAAAACTTCCGCTTACTACAAAAGGTGACCTTGCAAAATACAACGAAGATTTTCTCTGTATTCCAATGTCCGAAGTGGCGGATTTTAACACGACATCTGGTACTACAGGACGACCAATTGCATCATATCAATCTAAAAACGATTTAGACCGCTTAGCATACAACGAAGCATTGTCTATGCTCTGCGCAGGAGCAGGTTCTGACGATATTTTTCAACTCATGACCACCATTGACAAGCGTTTCATGGCAGGTCTTGCATATTATCTTGGCATTCAAAAACTAGGTGGGGGAATAGTTCGAAACGGTCCTGGGTCAATTCCGATGCAATGGGATTCTATTTTGCGTTTTAATCCAACAGTACTTATTGCAATTCCGAGTTTTATTCCTGATTTAATTGACTACGCCGAGCGAAACGGTATTGATTACAAAAATTGTTCGGTCAAAAAAATCATTTGTATCGGTCAACCTTTGCGCAACGAGAAATTGGAACTCAACGAACTCGGAAAAGCGATTGCTTCGCATTGGGATGTAGAGTTATTCTCCACTTACGCTTCCACTGAAATGGCAACGGCATTTACAGAATGTACCGCAGGAAAAGGGGGACACACTCCAGCCGAACTAATCTTCTTAGAAGTATTAGACGAAAACGGCAATCAAGTTGAAAATGGACAGGCGGGCGAAGTAGTCATTACAACCTTGGGTGTAGAAGCCATGCCTTTGATTCGCTATAAAACAAGTGATGTGTGTCACTATTATTCTGAGCCGTGTGAATGCGGCAGAACGACACCGCGTTTAGGACCAGTGATTGGTCGAAAAAATCAGATGTTAAAAGTGAAAGGCACTACCATTTTCCCTTCGGCAATCTACGACGCTGTCGAGAAAGTAATTCCGGAGTCGGACTATATTCTCGAAATCTCCCTCGGAGACTACTCAAACGACCACATTGCCATTCTAATCGACAACAAGCATATTGCTAAAGCAGAAAATCTTTCTACCGGTCTAAAATCTGCGCTTCGCATGATGCCAGAATTGAAGTTTACAGATACGCAAAAGCTTCGCAAACTTAAATTTCCTGAGGAGGTTAGGAAACCGTTGAAGTTTGTGGATAAGCGGTGAAGGGATAAACAATTCTGAAAATGCCTAAATTTTATAAGAGAATATACGTTGTAGCCTTTCAATATTTCCAAAAGATTTGGGGAGAGAAAAGTACGATGGTGCCTTTTAATGCAACATTAGCTTTGTCATTAAGTCTAATTTGCTTTATCATGTCTTTGATGTTAATCTGTTTTCTTTTATTTGACAGTCAAGTTGTTTTTATGTTCTCAAACAAATTCCTTGTACTACTAATTTTGGGCATTATAATAGCATGGCACTACCTGAAATTTGAATACAAGTCCAGATTTGTTAATACCATAAAATGGCATGAAAATCAAAATTTTTCAAGAAAAAATCAACTCATTGTTCAGTCTTTAGTTTTTTTATATTTGTTTGGTTCCATTCTTTTATTCGTTACACTTGCTATTATTTCAACAAACAAGGTGATAGCAGGATAATTAATTGATATTAGGCTTATTTTTATAATGACCCCACAAAATGATACATTTTGATTTAATGATTTTAGCTACAGTAATAGAATGTTAACAATACAAAAAATATACAAACGCTATTTTTTTGATTTTTGTTCAGTTTACAGCAGACTGCGAAAAGATAAGGATGAAGTTAATGCTGCTTATATAACAATATCAAGAATACAGGCAATTTTTCTTTGGGGAATCTTGATCTTTTACAGGGCAATTTATGGGAATATAATTGAAAATAATTTTTTATTTTTCACTGTTTTAGGAGGATGTTGGATTTTGACTCATTATGTTAATAACAAATGGATTAAGGTATTTAAAAAATGGAAAAGTGAATTACCTCAAAAAAAACAGCAATCTATAAAATGGAACAATCTCTACTTACTTAGCACTTTTTCTGTTATATTAATCTTCGTTTCGAGCTTGCTTTTATTGTTATATAATTCTCAAAACAATCCATTTTGATAAAGAAAATATATATGCGCTATTTCTATGATTTGCTCAATGTCTATCAGCGTTTTTACAGTGATGGAAGCGAACCAGGCACTGCATTTTTCTCTATCTCGATGAAACAAACGGCAATTTTATCAGGTATTATCAATTATTCGATTGTAAGTTTTGATTTAGGACAAGAATATATTTGGTTACCTGCAGTTGTACCACTTTTATTTTTTGGGTTTTTAATACTCAATTTTAGATGGCTAACTGTTTTTGAAAAATGGAAAAAAGAATTGCGAAGAACCAAAAACAGAGAAGTGAAATCACTTAATCTATTTCTAATTACCCTGATATTTTGTATTGCTTTCGCAGGATATTCGTTTCATTTATTGTCGAATTATTGGTAAAATCAAATTTATAGAATAACATATCGAGGTCACCGACATCCAGAAAACAATCCGCGATTATCCGCGTCATCCGTTCAATCCGTGTTCTATCCACTACACCCACCCATCAAGCATTCTTCTCCAAATACTCATACGCCAAGTTAATCTCCGTAAACCGCTCATGTGCCATTTGCTGTTCGGATTCGGACATGCGGACGAAGCGGTCTGGGTGTAGTTTTTTGGCTAGATTTCGGTATGCAGATTTGATTTCATCCATAGTAGCTTTCTCATCAAGTCCAAGAACATTAAGACTAGTAATGCGTTTTGAATGTGTTGGAACTCGGACCGTGCGAGATTGTCTATTTCTTAATCGCTCATAATATTCAAATCGAATGGCAAGAATTGAGTTTACTTCCGATTTAGAAATACCTAATATTTTAGCCACATGGTTAATCATTCGAATCTCCTGACGCGATGCTACATGGTTGTAAAACGTCAAGTCTGCTAGAAAATCGATGATTTGAACGCGCTCTTCTTCGGGCATTTTTCTTCGCAACCAGTTAAGGGTAGATTCTTCCGAAACATTGAGCCGTATTATATCAACCAAATGTTGACGTGAATGGTTTTGACCTTCTCTAAACTTATCCCTCAAATACCGTCTAAAATATTGAAACTGACCTGCAATATCATCTCGTTCTTTGCGAATTAAAATAGTGCCTAAAACAAGGTAAGCGTCAAACAAGTTTTTTTGATTGTAAGGTAACATCCACGGAAATAAACCATTTCTCCAATGCCTATGTGGACTAAAAATCAAATACCCAATCGATGACGCAATCATTACAAAGAAAATAGTCAATCCAACTATTGGATTTCCCCTGTCATCTTTTAAGCTAGTCGGTGAGGGAGTATGCTTATAGGAAAACTCTAATTGCTCAATAATATAATCCAAGGAAACCGTTGAATCGGTCTGATTCAATGAATCTATAGCTTGAATTAGTTCATTTATAACTTGTCCATCCACACACAAAAGTAAAGCGAATTTTTTAAACTGAAAAAAGTGCCAACTAGTAGTTAAGCGAAACCCCTATATGTTCCTAAATTCCTCCTATGTTTAACTAATATGTATTTGCCCTGACGAGCAGTGCTATCTAGTGAGGAAATGGTAGATTTCTAGTTAAGCACTAACTGAAAAAAAGTTACCTTTGTGCAACAAAAAGGATTAACATGAAAATTAAGACAGCCGAATTCGTCATTTCCAATACTCGACCAGAAAATTGCCCTAAGCCTGATCGAGCAGAATATGCATTCATAGGTCGGTCTAACGTAGGAAAATCCTCCTTGATTAACATGTTAACTGGAAATGCGAAGTTGGCTAAAACTTCGGGTAGACCAGGAAAAACACAGCTCATCAATCATTTTTTAATTAATAACGAATGGTATTTGGTCGATTTACCTGGATATGGTTTTGCTAAAGCATCAAAAACAGAACGTAAAAAATGGGAAGAATTTATTCAAAAATACCTGAATAATCGTGAAAATTTAGTGAACACATTTGTGCTTCTTGACAGCAGATTAGAACCTCAAAAAATTGACTTAGAATTTATGGAATGGTGTGGTACCAAAGGGATTCCTTTTGCGATGGTGTTCACTAAAATAGATAAGTTATCTAGTTCGGCACTTCAAAAAAATCTTGCTGCATATAAAAAAGAAATGCTCAAAGTATGGGAAGAACTACCTCCTGTCTTTACAACCTCTGCTGAATCAAAATTTGGTCAAGAAAAATTACTGAATTACATCGAGCAACTTAATTCCAATATTGGAGATTCGTTTAAGCAATAAAATGGGGGATTAAACTAACGTGAGTTAGGTGTAAGAATAAAGCCCAATTACTATAAAGATATATGATTAGCCATTTTTCAATAACGCTGACGAAATTAGTATATCGAGCTCACGTTAAACTATAATTATTAGTCATTTACAACCTCGTAAATTAAATCTTGCTCATATCCTTTTTGCTGTAGAAAGCGGACAATCTTAGCTTTTTTATTCCACGCGTTTTTCTCATTTACCAAATCTTGATTTTTTCGCTCTGCTAATGATTTTAGTCGTTCCAGATACTCATCCGCATCAATTTCTTGCATCCCGTATTCGATGCATTTATCATTTACTCGTTTTTGTTTTAAATGCTGACGAATTTTGATTTTCCCCCAGCCTTTTAATTTGAACTTTCCTGAGCAATAAGCACGTGCAAACCGTTCTTCGTTGAGAAAGTTGGCTTTTATCAATTCTGCAACCAAACGCTCAATATCTTCGTTATCTAATCCAAGGGAAGAAAGCTTTGTGTAAACTTCAGAAAAACAACGTTCTTGATATGCGCACCAAGACTCGATTTTTGTCTTAGCTTCCAAAAGCGAGTATTTACGCTCCGACTTCATGTCAGAGCGCAATCTCGTTTCTATCTTTATCTACAAAGGTGTATTGTAATAAATGATGCGCCGTTACACCTCTAACAGGAATCCATTTTTTATACTTCCAGTACCATTTTAATTGGCGTGAAATTAGTCCTCGTTTAAAATGTGATTCCAAATATGGATGCACCCATAAGGCAACATCTTTTATTTTACGATCTTCAATAAGGAAATTCAGTGTTTGTTCAATTTCTTCGGCAAATAAAATTGAAGCTTGAACCTCGCCAGTTCCGTTACAAGTCGGACATGTTTCATTCGTCTTGATATCCGTTTCAGGTCGCACACGCTGACGTGTAATCTCAACTACACCAAATTTTGACGGAGGTAGAATATTGTGTTTAGCGCGGTCTGTTTTCATGAATTCCTTCATGCTTTCATATAACGCCTTATTATTTTCCTTATCATGCATATCGATAAAATCGACAGCGATGATTCCCCCCATATCTCTTAAGCGTAGCACACGCGCAATTTCTTCAGCCGCTTCAATATTAGTAGCTAATGCATTGTCTTCTTGACCATCTGCACCTTTTCTATTTCCGCTATTCACGTCGATTACGTGCATCGCTTCAGTATGCTCAATAATCAGGTAGCCGCCAGAAGCCATTGGGACTTTTTTCCCAAACAAAGCTTTAATCTGTTTATTAATTCCGAATCGCTCGAAAATATTCACCTTCCCATCATGAAATTTCAGAATTTTTTCACGACCGGGTGCAATGGAAGATATATATTCCTTCATTTCTTCCATCAAGGTCATATCGTTGATGTGAATATTGGTGAAATCAGCGTTAAGTAAATCCCGCAACAAAGAGGAAGCTTTATTTAACTCGCCAATAACCCGTGTAGGAGGTGTTGCAGTTTTTAGATTGGCAAACATTTTTCGCCACTTTTCAATCAAGTTTTTCAAATCTTGATCTAACTGCTCCACTTTTTTATTTTCAGCAACAGTTCTAATGATGACACCAAAGTTTTTAGGTTTGATGCTTTCCAACACTCCTTTCAAACGGTCACGTTCTTCTGGATCTTTGATTTTCTGTGAAATAGAAATCTTATTGGAAAATGGAACCAATACGATATAACGACCAGCTAGTGTTATTTCCGAACACAAGCGAGGTCCTTTGCTCGAAATAGGTTCTTTAGCAACCTGAACTAAAATAGGTTGAGAAGAAGACACTATTTCGTCAATCTTTCCATCTTTTGGTATATCAGACTCGGATTTAAAATACAATAAATCCGGTACATTTTGTTTGCCGTCAAGTGTATGACGTACGAACTTATTGAGGGAATTGTACTGAGGGCCTAAATCAAGATAATGTAGAAAGGCGTCTTTTTCATAGCCAACATCCACAAAACAAGCATTTAGAGATGGGACAACTTTTCTGACTTTTCCTAGGTAAATATCACCTACCATAAAGTCATTGTTGCCTTTTTCCTCGTGTAATTCAATCAGCTTCCCCTCACGAAGTAACGCAAGCCAAATACCTTGAGGTCGGGCGTCTACAACTAATTCAAAACTCACGGAAGCTTATTTTAGTAAAACTCACACGTTCCATTTACCATGGAGCGCCATTACGCGTTTCTAACCATTAGAAACACCACGCAATGAAAAAAGAAAAACTTAGCAGATAAATTCTACTAAGCATTTTCAAGAAAAATTGTCAAAAAAGAACTATTTCTTCTTTTTGTGACGGTTCTTTCTAAGTCTTTTCTTGCGCTTGTGAGTCGCCATCTTATGTCTTTTTCTTTTTTTACCGCTTGGCATAATATATTATTTTAAAATATTAAACTTCTAATTTTCAATCGTTTTGTTAGAAACAAAACACTCCTGCTTAAAAAACAGGAGTGCAAAGATAATGAATACGATTTAATTCACAAACTTATGTGGAAAAAAGTCGATTACTTAACTTTTACATTATTCTTAACCTCTTCAACAAAAGTCTTAGCAGGTTTAAATGCTGGAATATTGTGAGCTGGAATAATAATTGTTGTGTTTTTTGAAATGTTTCTTCCTGTTTTTTCAGCTCTTTCTTTCACGATAAAACTCCCAAAACCACGTAAATATACGTTTTCACCTTTAGCTAAAGAAGATTTGATTGACTCCATAAAAGCTTCAACAACTTTTTGAGTTTCCATTCTTTCTAACCCAGTTCCTTCTGCGATTTCAGCAACGATATCTGCCTTTGTCATAACTTTACTATTTTTTAATTGTCTAAAAACGAATTGTTTATCGGTACAAAGTTAACTCACATTTTCGATGTAACTTTGTTTTTTAGACAGACATATCAAAAACATGGTTCAAACTAGCACTTTTTCTCTATTAATTCAAAAATGGTACCTTGAAAATCACCGTTATTTGCCTTGGAGGGAAACTAAATCGCCCTATAAAATTTGGCTTTCTGAAGTAATATTGCAACAAACAAGAGTTGATCAGGGAATGAGTTACTATCACAAGTTTTGTGAATTATTTCCCACTATAGCATCATTAGCAACCGCAAGTGAACAAGAAGTCCTTTCAGCTTGGCAAGGGTTGGGTTATTACAGTCGTGCTCGCAACCTTCGTAAAACTGCTCAGCATATTCACACCAACCACCAAGGTGATTTTCCTGCAACCTATGAGGATTTACTATCCCTCCCTGGAATAGGCCCATATACAGCTGCCGCAATCGGTTCCTTTGCATTCAATATCCCTAAAGCAGTTGTAGATGGTAATGTGTATCGGGTATTAAGTCGCTATTTTGACATCGAAACTCCCATTGATTCATCGACAGGAAAAAAAGAGTTTGCTCAATTAGCTCAAGAATTACTTGATTTAAACAATCCTAGTCAACACAATCAAGCAATAATGGAATTAGGTGCGCTTGTTTGCACACCAAAAAATGCTGCATGTGATTCATGTCCATTGCACAATTCGTGTCTTGCGCTCAAACATAACACGCGTTATACAAGACCTATAAAAGAACGGAAAACAGCTGTTCGCAAACGCTATTTTCATTACCTTTTTATCGAACACAATGGAAAAATAGCACTTCAACAACGTGTCGAAAAAGATATTTGGCAGCACATGTATCAATTGCCGCTAATTGAATTAGACGAAGCAGAATCTACTCCGATTTTAGAAAACTATTCATTCTCTCATCCCATAAAAAGCTATACACACATACTTAGTCATCAAAAAATTTTCGCCACATTTTGGTTGGTAAATAATCCTACTGTGCTTACCGATTTTTCTTCACTAATTTGGGTCGAAAAAGCTAATCTGGATGAATACCCTATTTCTCGATTAATCGAACGTTTTTTGACAGATTATGCGTATTAAAGTAGAATACTTATATTTGTTTATCAAATTTACAAAATGGCAGGTAGCGTCAATAAAGTTATTTTAATAGGAAATTTAGGTAAAGACCCTGAAATACGATACTTAGAGTCTGGTGTACCTATTGCTAATTTTTCATTGGCAACTTCTGAATCCTACGTTGATAAATCGACTGGTGAGCGCCGTAGTCAAACCGAATGGCACAATATTGTGCTTTGGAGGGGGCTAGCTGAAGTTGCAGAAAAGTTCCTTAAAAAGGGACAAAAAGTGTATATCGAAGGTAAATTACGCACGCGAAATTGGAATGATAAAGAAGGAAACACCCGTTATACCACTGAAATAGTTGCTGATAATATGACGATGTTAAGTCCTCGTAGTGAAGAAATGTCTCCAACAAATCAAAAACCTGCGTATCCACCATCTCAAGAGACGACTACGAACACGCCAATGAGTTCGGACTTTATGGAAGATGATGATTTACCTTTTTAACGAATTGAATTGAGTATGTCTGATATAGAACCCTCGAGTATTATCCCCTTAATTGGGGCCGCTCAAATGGAATTGTCAATCGTTGTGGTTAATCTCTTAATATTGACAATCCTTCTTTTTCTTTCAGCATTGGTTTCTGGTTCAGAAGTGGCTTTTTTTTCGCTTTCTCCAAAAGATTTGGAAGAATTAAAAGCTGAAAAATCCAGAAAAAACTCATTTGTACTCGAGTTGATTTCACGCCCTAAGGATTTGTTAGCCATAATTTTAGTGTCCAACAATTTTATTAATGTCGGTATTATCGTACTTGCTTCCTATATATCCAATCCATGGTTCCAAAACGAATTTTGGGAAGGGCATCAAACATTATTCTTTCTTACACAAATTGTTGGAATCACATTTATCATTCTACTCATAGGTGAAGTAATACCAAAAGTTTACGCTACAAAAAATGCCTTGCCCTTGGCTAAATTTATGGCATACCCACTGAACACCATCTCCAAAACACCGCCATTTTCTTGGTTATGTAAAGGCCTCGTTTCTGGAACGGAACTGATTAATAAACGAGCAAAAAAACACGATTTAAAACTATCTAGTGACGACTTAGAAAATGCATTAGCGTTGACACGTGAAGACAATTCAGACGAAGAAGAACATAAAATCTTAGAGGGGATTGTGAAATTTGGAAATACGGATGTAAAACAAATCATGCGTTCTAGAGTAGACACAATAGCAATAGACGAGGATTCAAATTACACTGAAGTAATTGAAACCATTCTAGAAAGCGGGTTTTCAAGAATTCCAGTATACCGTGAATCATTTGATCATGTAATCGGAATTTTATACGTGAAAGATTTACTAGCTCACTTATCGGAAAACGATGATTTCGTATGGCAAAATCTTATTCGAGCACCATTTTTTGTTCCAGAAAGCAAAAAAATTGACGATTTGTTAAAAGATTTCCAAAACCGAAAAATGCACATGGCCGTAGTGGTAGATGAATATGGCGGAACAAATGGTATTGTAACGTTAGAAGATGTCTTGGAGGAAATTGTAGGTGAAATTACAGATGAATTTGATGACGATGATTTAGTCTACAGTAAAGTGGATGAAAACACGTATATTTTTGAAGGAAAAACGCCACTACTTGATCTATATAAGGTAATGGATATTGACGGTAAAGAATTTGAAGAACAAAAGGGTGATTCTGATTCGATTGCGGGATTTATGATCGAACAAGCAGGGAAAATATTACGTAAAAATGAGCGACTTCAATTTAACGGATTCACCTTTATTGTAGAGGCTTCCGATAAAAAAAGAGTCAAAATGGTAAAAGTCGTTCGAAATATTGAAAAAGAACATGAATAAATTCCTATACAGCATCGTATTCACATTCCTCATTTCATCGTGTATGGATGATGAATTTCTAATCCCTAAGCCCACAGCAAATCTTCGAATAGAATTTCCTGAACACGAATACACCAGACATATAGATGATTGCCCTTATAGTTTTGAATTGGCTTCATACATGACCAGTGTTCCTGCCAGTTCAGAAAACCCGTGTCACAAAGACATCTCACTTGGAGATTTCAATGGACTACTTCACCTTAGCTACATTAAAATGGATACCAGCATCGCAGCATACATCAATTACTCTATTCAAAAAGTGGAAGAACACATCGTAAAGGCTTCTGCCATAGAAGATTCTAACATTGTTCTGAATGAAACTAGGGTTTTTGGAACATTTTTCGAACTACAAGGTAATGCTGCATCACCATTTCAATTTTATTATACCGACAGTGTAACCCATTTTATTAGAGGAGCTGTCTATTTTAATGCTAAACCGAACTACGACTCAATCTATCCCGTATTAAATTATGTCAAAAAAGATTTAATTCACCTGATAAAAACTACTCGTTGGGAGGGGTTATAACCGCGTTAACTTAATTATATTTCCAGAATTTACTTCTTTTAACAAATAAACGCCCGAAGGTAAATCTTCTATTTTAATACTATTCAACCCCTCTTCTACGGCTATTGATCGTACAACTCTATTTAATTTATCAATTAATAGAAACTTAGTTGAAATTGATGATTCTATTGTTAACTGTTCTGAAAACGGATTGGGATACGCATTAAACTCCGCTTCTATGTGAATGGATTTAATTTCAGAGTAGGTATAAGCCCCGTCATAATCCGTTTGTTTTAATCGATAATATGAAACCCCAGTAAAAGGATTGAAATCCTTATAGCTGTAATTTAATACAATAGCAGAATTACCCGCGCCTTGGATATTCTCTAATGCTTCGAACTCTTTTCCGTTTTTACTTCTTTGGATTGTGAAATAATCATTATTTGTCTCGGAAGCTGTAGCCCATTTAACCTCAGCATAATTACCTTTATTGATTACATTAAAATCAAGTAGTGATATTGGTAAAGGAGTCGTTAAATTATTTATACTTCCAATTGTAAAAAACAATGTAGAATTTGTTGGAATAACCGTTGGCGAAATTCCACTTATCGTAATCACAGGATTGTTGTATGAAATTGAAATCCCATCTGCAACACCATATGCAGACGCATCGCCAAAAACACCATCATTATCAACAAGTAAGCGGAGGTCATTTGGATCTATCATCCCCAAATTTGCAATGTTATTAAGGACAATGTCTACGCTAAAACTTCCTGTAAAATTTGTATTCTGAATTTTCCAAACGCGATCAATTCGAGAACCAATACCAAACGGCACGTCTGACATAGAAGCTAAACTGCTTAAGCTTTGATTATTATCCCCAATAATTACAAATTGTGCATCCGAAGAAAAAACACCTGTGTTAGTCGAATTAAGAGGAGACAATGTACTTAAATATATTCGTGTACTATCCAATTCCGTTTTGGATTGCTTTTGCAAAAGAGCTGAATTATCGTCCCTTCCAATTCCAATTATATTATTGTTATATGGTGCTAATGTTTGGAATATCAGCGTGCTAGTTGAAGAAAGATAGTTCGTGCTTAAGGTAACACCATATTTTATTGCTAAATAAGAATTAACACGCATAATTTGATTCGCAGTTAATACGGATGAGTAATGTATTACTTCTCCTATTCGTCCTTGATATGCCCGTGTATTGTTATCCGTAAACAACCCACTTTTTGACTGTCTTCCAATAGAAACGGGGCCAGCACTTCCAGCGGCTGTCGGACTTTGGTTTAGCTGAGTTGCAGTTAGTGCTATAGGAGTTGCATTGTCATTATATAGTAAATTACCATTCCTATTAAAATTTTTTCCTACTCCAAATTGGATATTATAGTTTAATAAGCTAGAATTCACCCCAAAAGTATGATTAAACCCAGGCGTACTTGCTGGAATTGGGGTTTGAATTCGATAATTATTATTTGAATAAACAAAGCCATAACCATTATCTGCATAATGACCAAAACCATATATCCATTGTAACGGTTTTAAAACAGTTACGTCAGGTTTTACAATACTAAATAGTGAAATTCCACCATTACCAGCAGTGGTATATATATAGTCGTCACCAAAAGTTAAACCCCCTAAACCATTGAACCATATACAAGGATTGTAGTTTAAACTTTGTCCAGTATTATTTCTATAAAGCTGAATACCAGAAGTTCTTTGAGCTAAATTGGTTCTTTCACCAGACTGATCTTCCCATGATAAAATATCTTCATTGTGATTTACTGTATTTGTACCCGCATTTGCTTTCAACCACATGTTTAGACCAGTTGAGACACCGCCTGGGGATTGCGCATAGGTTTGTACTACGAAATAAAATAACAAACTTAGTAATTGTAATTTTCTCATAAATCATTCAAATTTTCTTATTCAACAATTAATTTAGAGACCAATACATCATCAAAATGAACCAATTTCACAAAATAAACTCCCGCTGGGAAATCGATTAATATTTCGTTGTTTTGTAAATTATTCTCAGCTACTAATTTTCCTTTACTATCATAGATCTGAATTGTTGAACCTTGTTTTAGATTCTTGCTGTTAATGTAAACCGTGTTACCCGATTGAATAGGATTTGGATAAACCGTCAACTCATTCTCTTTATTTCCGAAATAAACCGATTTAATATCCGAATGAGAAAATGTCCCATCAAAATCAACTTGTTTTAAACGATAGTATGAAATCCCATTTAGAGGATTGGAATCAATTAAATTATAATCAATTTTAGAATTCGAATTCCCTGCTCCTTGAACTTGTCCAATCTGATGAAATTCTTGCCCATTAGCACTTCTCTCCACTAAGAAATAATCATTATTTCGCTCAGAAGCAGTTGACCAAAATAGTTCAACTTCGTTGGATTGTAATTTCGCATCAAATTCAATCAACTCAATTGGAAGTGGGTTAATCATATCCAAGGTTGCTAAAGTAAACGGACTAAACGCAGTTACAGGTCCTGAAGTAACAATGGAACCATTATTGGGGATCCCAAAAGTGCCGCCATTACCATGATCTCTCCACATTCCGCCATCCCATCGTGCTACTCTTAACTCAGAAGGGTCAACTACACCACTACATCCATTTACACCAATCGTTCTGTACGAAAGTGTGACGTTCACATTAGACGCGCCATTCGTTCGATCTATCATCCAATATTCGCAATCTGAAATATAAACAAGTGGTGCTTCTAGGGATGTGTCATCATACCCCTCATCAACAGGATCAACAAGGAAATATTCAGCAGTGAAATGATGAGCTGCATTAGTGGGGTTAGAAATAGATGCTGGTCGATAAAACCCGCTTTTTCCAATCGGGAAAGTGAATGCGGCATTACCAATTTTTCGAACAGGACCACTTACATAAGCAGCATCAGAAACGGAAGCTACGATGGAGTTATGATTCATGATTAACAAATTGGTTGCATCAGAAAAAATTACTCCATTTAACAACTCTAACTCTACACTAATTGCAATCGGGATATTTAACGTCACTTCACCTCCTGTTTTATCCGTTGTCAATCTTCTGAAAATTGGCATGGGAGACGCACCTATATCATTAATGAATTGGGATGCTGAATTGACCATTCGAACCCTTCCATTAGTTGTTGCAGCAAATGTTATCACATTAGATGCATTAATATTGATATTCCCATGATAAAAAGATTCACAATTATAGGTTGGATACATTAGCCCTGTTGAAGTAGTAGAATAAGTTACATGACTTAAAAATGTGTTTGAAACTGTATTTGCTGGCATAAAATAACCCGTACCACTATTCAAAAATTCGACTTCTTGCATAAATGTATTCCCACCTAAAGAGGCATCATTTACTGCTCCTGTTTTTGCTAAATAAGCTATCTGTTGATACGTGGTGCCCCTTGTTATATGTCTCGGTGATCTGAAGTCAACAGTTCCAGACCAATTAGAATCATGATTAGTCAATAGAGCTGTGCCAGTTAAAGTGAAATTTTGAGCAGTTCCTCCAGATTGTGTAAAATTTCTAAGATATAATTCCCCATCTGTAAACCCAAGTCCTCCAACGGAAATTGTATTCCCAACAGACATATCTCCATCACCATCACCTTGATGAAAACGAATTCCTTGGCTATCCCCAGTTGATTCTAGTTGAATATTGCCATTATACTGGTTTCCATTAGAGTTATGTCCAATATATAAAATATGTGAACTGATATTTCTTAGTACTAAATCTGCATTATATACGTCTGGATTTGTAAATCCCATACCAAAATAGCGCACTCCTGAATTAACTAATGTGGTTTGTTGATTAAATACATTTTCCCCCGCACTAGCATCATCTGTATTACCTGTTTTTTCTAGATATGCTTGACCATTGTATGTGCTTCCTCTTGTATATATTCGAGGAGAAATAAAGGCAACATCCCCGTTCCATTCCGATTCAAACGTTCTAAAATAACCATCACCTGACAATGTTAGATTTATAGCATCTGATCCTAATTTGGTAAAGTTCACAAATCTTAACTCTCCATTGTGAAATCCGCCTGAGCCAATTGTTATCGTTGAACCAGCAGCTTGAGTTAAAAAGGACGTATTTACCAGTTGATTTCCAAATCTAATTCCATTTGCTGCTGGAGATGAATTTAACTCGATATTTCCATTAAAAGTCATGTCTCCATTAGCGGTTTCATTGAAATAAATAATTTGATTGTTTGATGTATTTTCAACTACTAAATCTCCTTGTAAACTATTTCCTGAGGAATTATGCGCAATATATATAATGCCTTCATTATTTGCTTGAACCAATAAATCGCCATTAAAAATATCTGGATTATCCCAACCCATTCCAAAGTAGGATGTCCCTGAGTTTATTAAACTTGTGTTTTGATGAAAAATATTGTTTCCATAAGATGGGTCATTGCCTGCGCCTGTTTTTTCTAAATAAGCAGTTCCATTATAAACAGTCCCTCTGGTGTACATTCTAGGCGCTGTAAAACTTACATTACCTCCCCAATTTGATTCAAAATTTCTAAAATATCCTGTACCAGTTAGCGTAACATTTTGAGGGGTTGTCCCAAGCTGAGTAAAGGTATTAAAAATTAATTCACCACTTTCAAAACCTAAAGGGCCAACAGTAATGGTAAAAGTAGCCGCCATTGTAGCACTTCCTCCTCCACCTCTTCCAAAAGTAATCCCATTCGAACCCACACTTTCTACTTGGATGTTACCATTAAACTCATTGCCAGTAGAATTATCTGCTAACCATATTACACTTGTGCCAGTATTACGCACAAACGTATTGGCATCAAAAATATCAGGCATATTGGTCGCAAACCTTAGTCTTCTATCTCCGGAATTCACTATTGTTGCATCTTGTCGAAATAGGTTGCCTCCTGGAGAATCGTCATCTGTTAAGCCTGTTTTTTCTATATAAGCTAAGCCATTATATGTTGTACCTCTTGTATAAAATCTGGGGGCAATAAATGTAATATTACCACCCCAATCTGATTCATAATTAGATAAATATGCTGTACCTGTTAATGTTAACGACTGAGCTGTCGTTCCTATTTGTGTAAAGTTTCTGAACCGCAATTCTCCATTATCAAAACCTAAAGAACCTTCAGAAACTGTATGAGTAGCTGATAAAGTGGCTGACCCATTATTTTGACCAAATCTAATTCCATTTGAACCCGTAGATTCAACAATAATATCTCCATTAAATTCATTGCCTAATGAATAATCAGCCAACATAATGATGCTCGTTCCTGTGGAAGAAAAGCGAGAAGTATTATTGTAAAAATCTGGTGAATCAGCAATGTTGTTGCTCATTCTAATTAAATTAGTGCCTGAATTCACCATGTGCAATTCTCCGAAAAAGGTATTTCCTCCTCTGCAATTGTCTTCAAAAGCTCCCGTTTTTTCCCAATAAACAGTGTTGTGATAAGTTGAGCCTCTCATGTAAGTTCTCGGAGCAATAAAACTAACTGACCCCTCCCACTCACTTTCCATACTTAAAATTCTAGCATTACCTGTAAGGGTTAAATTCTGGGCAGTAGCTCCTAATTGAGTTACATTTCTAAAGCGTAATTCTCCACTATCAAAACCAAGAGCTCCAATGCTAAAAGCAAAACCGTTCGCTAAAGTGGCTGTGCCATTTCCTTCACCAAATCTAATTCCTGAACTTCCTACACTTTCAAGAATAACATTCCCATTAAATTCATTTCCGATAGCATTGTGGGCCAAATAAATGTAATTTGAACTCGAATTGGAAACAATTAATTGTGCATTAAAAGCATCTGGATTAGCATTTCCCATTAAAAGATGTCCTGAACCAGAATTAACTAAAGTTGTATTGTGGTTGAAAAAATTACCCCCTGCAGAATTATCATTTCCAGCTCCATTTTTTTCAAAATAAGTAATCCCATTAAATTCTGAATTACTAATCCAAAGTCGTTCGGAGACATAATTGATTGGGGCATTGAACACGCTATTTGCAATTCGAATTCTACTATTTAACCCCATAACAATGTTTTGAGGTGCATTTCCAAGTTGGATTAAATTATTTAAATAAAATTCCCCGTTTGAAAATCCTAAACCACCGACAGCTATCGTAGATCCGTTAGTCAAAGTTGATGTACCCCCATTGTTTCCAAAATACACTCCATTACCGCTCGTATTTTCAATCGTAATATCTCCATAGAATTCATTTCCTGCTGCTACTCTAGCCATTTCAATAGATGAAGTGCCTATATTTCTTAGATGTAAATTCCCCTCAAATATGTCAGGGTTATTTCCTCCGAATCTAAATTGACCTGTAGAAGCATTAATAATCGTCGTGTTTTGACGAAAAATATTTCCTCCACAATTTTCATTTCCAGCACCAGTTTTTTCAAAAAATACTGTTCCGTTATAAATTGAATTTTCGGATTGAATCCTTGGTGCTGTAAAACTAATAGCTCCTCCCCAATTGTTTTCCAAAGAGTAAATTCTGGCTACTGTCCCTCCTAAAGCTAAGGTCTGATTCACAGCAGTAATTTGTGTAATTCTTCGTAAAATCAATTGACCAGAATTAAATCCTGTCGCACCAATTGATAAATTAACACCTGCACCAAAATCAGCAGAAGCTGTTGCTAGTTCACAAAATCTAATTTCTCCATTAGCTGTAGAATTAAACTCTATATTGCCATTAAATGTTGAATTACCTTGATAAGCTAACCGTATTTCAGAATTTGAATTGTTGGTGATGATTACATTTCCATTGTAGGTTGAGCCGTTGTTTAATTCAAATAAAATATAATCTCCTCCATTATTTATTAATTCCACATCACCTTCAAAAGTATTGCTCCCATTGGTTCTAAAATAACCATTACCTGACAACGTAAAAGAAAGTGAACTATAAAATGTCGCCCCTCCACTTCCGCCGGTATTGGTATTTCCAATTTGTTCCATTGAAACAGGGCTGTTATAAACTCCTCCATTCAAGAAAATTCTACCAGCAACAACAGTTAACGTCGCAGAAAAAGTAGTATTATTTATTGTACACGCATTTGTAATTCCGCTATTTACAGCTAAAATACCATTTACAACATTACCCGCTGTGAAAACGGTATTCAACGTCGCAATTAATGTGTTACCGCCTAAATCAAGTGTCCCAGAAGTAATCGATAGCGCAGCAATAGTTCTGTTAATATCCAAGATACAACTATTTGGCGCAGATAAAATAGTTACATCATCACCTATTCCTGGAATGCCATTAGGGAGCCAATTTGTATTGGTATTCCAATCAGAATTAACAGTACCTTGCCACTGGTAATTAATAGCCAAAGAGCTGTACGTAACAAATAAAATTTGTAGTAGAAAGATAATTTTTTTCATTTTTTATAAGATAGCGCAGCAATTAAACACCTAATTAAATTAGGTATAAATTTTCAACAATATACGTATAAATACCTATATAGTTGTCTATCAAATAAAAAAATTATCTTAAACAGAAATCCAATACCGCATCAATAAACTCTTGTGGCTTTTCTGAATGCACCCAATGTCCTGCTCCTTCAATAGAAATCACATCACTATCTGGAAAATAGGATTCTAAGACTGTCACATCTTCATCTAAAATGTAATTAGATAATCCACCTTTAATAAATCGTGTTCTAGTAAACACTTCTTGAAAAGGGAGGGATTTTAATATTTCTTGCATTTGTGCTTTCAGTATTGGAAGGTTCATTCTAAAAGCTAATTTTCCTTTTTCTATCCAATACAAATTTTTTAATAAAAACTGACGTACAGCGAAATTATCGACATAGTTTGCTAAATACTCATCCGCTTCACCTCTTGAAGAAATTTTATCAAAATCCAACGCACATAACCCTTCTAAAATCACATCGTGATGCATTGGGTATTCTTTTACCCCCATGTCAACAACTATGAGTTTATTAACTCGATTTGGATACATTTGCGTAAAACGCATCGCTGTTTTTCCTCCCATTGAGTGTCCCATGATAATTGCGTCTTCGATATTCAAATCATCCATGAGTTCACGCAAATCTTCAGCCATAAGGTCGTATGAATGTAAATCCGAATGAGGGGAGTGCCCATGATTACGCTCATCAACTAAAATCACTTCATAATATTCTCCAATTCTCTTCGCATGTGTTTGCCAATTATCAAGCGATCCAAATAATCCGTGGAGAATAATGAAAGGTTTTCCCTCTCCGTACTTTTTATAATGCAATTTCATGGTCTGAATTTTGAAGTACAAAGATACTATTTGAAATTTGTAGTTAAAAAACAAAAAAAATTATTGCTAGTTAATATTTTATTTTTACCTTACACCGACAATAGTAAATAATGTTATGGGGATTAAAGCTAATATTATAGAGTTATTTGAGAATTATAATGAATTAAGTGTCGTTGAAATCACGAAACAACTTAATGTTTCCAAACAATCGGTTCACTTGTGCATGAAACAATTGTTAGATGAATCTATTGTACAAAAATACGGGAAGGTCCCCGTTACTTTTTATAAATTAATTGCTCCTCATCACCCAAATACTGATTCAATCCAAATTCAATTACGCGAAGAAGAGAAAAACACAATTGCTAGTTATACCATGTTAAGTCCAAGTGGCGAGCTGCTTTATGGCATTGAAGCTATGAAGTATTTTTGCAAATTACACAATAAAGGACTTCATGAACATGTAAAATTATACGTAGCTGAACGAACACGCTTGAATCGAATTAAAGATACTTCAGGACTCATAAATGGACACAATCACTTTAGACAATTGGTCGGTATAAGTGATTATGAAATAAACGATCTTTATCATGTTGACCATAAGTATGTTGGGAATTTGGGGAATAGTCAGCTAGGCACACTAATTGATTTGGCTAAAACAGTTCAACACGAAGCACTTTTTGAACAAATCATTCATGCTATCAAAAAGCAGATTGTCAATTTCATCTACATGTCAGATTTTGATGCAGTTGCTTTTGTTCCTCCAACCATCCCACGTGAAAAACAACTTATGAAAGTTCTTGAAGAAGGGCTGAGTATTGCATTACCAAAGGTTGTTATTCACAAAGTGGTCAATCAAATTCCTGTCGCTCAAAAAAGTTTATCGTTAAAAGAAGATCGAAAAACCAATGCAGAGAATAGCTTTATGATTCCACAACAACCAAAGTATAAGCATTTGCTATTGATTGATGATGTAATGACAAGCGGAGCAACTTTGAATACTATTGCTTTAAAAATAAAGCGAAAAAAAATCGCTATAAAGATTACGGGACTTACAGTTTTATTGGATAATCATGTAGCTTTTTAAAGTTTAATGCAGTCATTATTGGATTGCAAATCGAGCAAAGTTAAAACAAGAGAAAAAAGAATTTAATCCACCAAATTAGGTCCCAACCAACGTTCCATTACTTCTATTTTTTCTCCTTTACGTTTCGCAATATTCTCCACTTGTTCCATAGTGATTTTTCCTACGCCAAAATACTTGGCATCGGGATGAGCAAAATACCAGCCACTTACAGAAGCGGTAGGTAACATAGCCAAGGATTCAGTGAGTGATACCTCTGTTAACTCCGTCGCGTTCAAGATGTCAAACAAGCCAATTTTTTCGGTGTGATCTGGACAAGCGGGATAACCTGGCGCTGGGCGAATTCCTTTGTATTTTTCTTTAATAAGTTCTTCATTTGACAACTGTTCATTGGCGTCATAACCCCAAATTTCTTTACGCACCTTAGCATGTAGGCATTCGGCAAATGCTTCGGCCAAACGATCTGCCAACGCTTTTAGCATGATGGAATTGTAATCGTCGTGGTCGGCTTCGAAGCGAGCGATGTGTCCGTCTATTCCAAGTCCTGCCGTAACCACAAATCCACCAATATAATCTGCTATTCCCGAAGATTTCGGTGCGATGAAATCAGCCAGCGCATGATTATATGCACCTGCTGCTTTTTTCAATTGTTGACGTAATGTACGCTGAGTATACAACACCGTAGAACGGGACTCATCGGTATAGATTTCAATATCGTCATCCACGCTATTCGCCGGCCAAATGCCAACCGCTGCTTTTGCGGTTAACCATTTTTCATCGACAACTTTGCGCAACATCGCTTGTGCATCGGCATAGACTTTTTGTGCGGCTTCTCCCACAATTTCGTCATCTAAAATGTTTGGGAAACGTCCTGCCAATTCCCAAGTTTGAAAGAAGGGTGTCCAGTCAATATATTGAGTCAATTCTTCCAATGAAAAATCATTAAAATGCACAACACCAATTTGTTTAGGAGTCGAGATTTTTTCTTCAAATTCCAGAATCTCCCGATTTGCTCGCGCTTCTTCCAACGATAAATACGTTTTCGACGCACGGTTGTTCGCGTGATGCTCCCGCATACGTGCATATTCGGAGCGAGTCGATTCTACAAATGCATCTCGCTTCTCTCCTAACAAACTTTCAACTACAGTCACTGAACGCGAGGCATCCAGCACATGAATAACAGGTCCTTTGGTGTAGTGGGATTCTATTTTCACAGCAGTGTGCACTTTTGATGTGGTGGCTCCACCTATCATCAGCGGAATAGTAAATCCTGCGCGCTCCATTTCTTTGGCTACGTGAACCATTTCATCCAACGAAGGAGTAATCAATCCCGAGAGACCAATGACGTCCACATTTTCTTTGCGGGCGACTTCCAAGATTTTTTCAGTAGGCACCATCACTCCCAAGTCAATGACCTCGTAATTGTTACACCCCAATACGACACCCACAATATTTTTACCGATGTCGTGTACGTCGCCTTTTACGGTAGCCATGAGTATTTTTCCGGCTGCTTCACGCACTCCATCTTTTTCAGCTTCGATATACGGTAATAGATAACCCACAGCTTTTTTCATGACACGAGCGGATTTCACCACTTGCGGCAAGAACATTTTTCCGCTGCCGAACAAATCACCGACAATATTCATACCATCCATCAAGGGGCCTTCAATGACTTCTATTGGGCGATCGAATTTTATTCTACATTCTTCGGTATCTTCTTCTATATATTCCACAATTCCTTTAACTAACGCATGTGCCAATCGTTGTTCAACAGCAACATTACGCCAGGACAAATCAATTTCTTTCTTTTTTCCGTCACCCTTTACGGTTTCGGCGAGTTCTAGCAAACGCTCTGTTGCATCCGATCGTCGATTCAATAACACATCTTCTACATGCTCTAGTAGTGTTTTATCAATATCATCATACACCTCCAACATCGACGGATTCACGATTCCCATATCCATTCCGTGTTGAATGGCATGGTACAAGAACGCGGAGTGCATGGCCTCACGCACTTTGTCATTTCCTCTAAAAGAGAACGAGACATTGGATACACCCCCGCTAATTTTAGCTCCCGGAAGATTGTCCTTTATCCATTTCGTCGCTCGGAAAAAGTCTAACGCATTATTGTTGTGTTCTTCCATTCCCGTAGCAACAGGAAAAATATTGGGATCGAAAATGATATCCTGACACGGAAAGCCAACTTTGTCTACTAACACACGATACGATCTTTCGCAGATTTCTATGCGTCTTTCATACGAGTCAGCCTGACCGTCTTCGTCAAATGCCATTACAATCACGGCAGCTCCATAGCGCTTGATTTTTTTGGCTTGTTCTATGAATTTTTCTTCTCCTTCTTTGAGTGAAATGGAATTCACCACGCCTTTGCCTTGAATGCATTTCAATCCCGCTTCGATAATCTCCCACTTCGAACTGTCAATCATAATCGGCACGCGCGCAATATCAGGCTCCGAAGCGATGAGGTGTAAAAATTTAACCATCGCCTTTTCGCCGTCAATCATTCCTTCATCCATATTGATGTCGATGATTTGTGCACCGCCTTGCACTTGTTCCAAGGCTACAGCAAGTGCTTCTTCGTAGTTGTCGTCTTGAATTAAGCGCAAAAACTTACGCGAACCCGTCACATTCGTGCGCTCGCCAACATTGACAAAGTTGGTTTCTTTGGTGATGACCAGTGGCTCTAAGCCGGATAATTTGAGTGGGGGGATGATAGTGGACATATTAATCTTGTTCCGTTTCGTTTAAATTTTGTTCAATTTCTTCAATAGTGGGCAGGCATGATCGTCATAAAATCAAACACATAAGGATCTTTTAACGTCTGTTGTGCCAAATCGGATAAAGGTTCGGGCAAGGTTGTTTGAAAATTATTAATGGATTTACCTTGTCGTTTGTGTAATTCCGATTTGATTTGGAGGGCTAAGGTGTCGCGTGACCAATTGTTAGCAATTGTTTGTTCAATATAAAACCTTACTACTTTAACCTCCTTTACTTTGGATATTAGCTCTTTAATATGACCCCATGGCAGTTGAAAGGAAAACCTCAATGATTCTCTGATGAATTCGTCCTCAGCTTGGGGACGAATTTCAGAACCGTCCTCAACTTGGGGACTAAAATAGGCATAATACAACCGACAGTATTTCAAATTAGTCACCGAAAACCCAGCCATCTCCGGAAATTCCATTTTTAAATCCCGCAAAACATTTTCTAAAAATCCGGTTCCCCATGCGGTTTGTTTTTCGTAGAGCATTTTTCCCAATTCCCAATAGAATTCAATCAAGGCGGAATTGACCGCAATGGCTGCCTTAATTTGAGTCGAACGAACGCGTTTTTTTACGTCCTCAATCCAATTTTTATAAGTGATATCTTGCGAAACTTGTGACATGGGTAATTACTTCAATTCAACTTTTCGAGGTTTGTAGTCTTTCGCCATATCGGCAATGACGCGAATATGTTCAGGAGTGGTTCCGCAACATCCACCGATGATGTTCACCAAACTTTCGTCCAGAAAATCCTTGATTTGCTTGCCCATTAATTCGGGCGTTTCGTCGTATTCTCCAAATTCATTCGGCAAACCTGCGTTAGGGTGTGCACTTACTGCAAATGGGGACTTTTCGTTCAAAATTTGCAAATAAGGGCGCATGGTTTCAGCTCCCAAAGCACAATTTAACCCTACCGACAGCAGAGGCATGTGTTCGATAGAAATTAAGAATGCATCTGTTGTCTGACCTGAGAGCGTACGTCCACTGGCATCGGTAATTGTGCCGGACACCATGATGGGTAAATCCGTTCCCATTTCTTCTTGCACTTGGTCAATCGCAAACAAAGCGGCCTTTGCATTAAGTGTGTCAAATACCGTTTCGACCAGTAAAATATCGCAACCACCATCAATGAGTGCGCGAGTTTGTTGGATGTATGCTTCAACTAAATCATCGTATTGTACCGCTCGAAAACCAGGGTCATTCACATCTGGTGACATCGAAGCTGTTCGATTTGTAGGTCCTATAGAACCTGCAACAAAGCGCGGTTTGTGTGGTTCACGTGCTGTAAATTCATCGGCAACTTCGCGTGCAACTTTTGCCGAATGGTAATTCAAATCATATACAATGTGCTCCAATCCATAATCCGCCTGTGCGATAGTTGTCCCTGAAAAAGTATTCGTTTCCGCAATATCAGCACCAGCTTCAAAATATGCAGCATGAATTTCTTTGATGATATCAGGACGCGTTAAAGACAATAAATCATTATTCCCTTTTAACGGTTTATCGTGGCTTTCGAACCATCCTTTTCGAAAATCTTCCTCTTCCAACTTATAGCGTTGAATCATGGTGCCCATCGCTCCGTCGAGCACTAAAATGCGTTCGTTTAGCGCATCGCGCAGTAATTTCGTACGTGGAGAAAATTGTTTTGTTGTCATACTCTCTTTTTAATTGGTTCTTAAAAAATACTGCAAAGAGAGATGAAATTGGAATTTGCAAATTAGCAAACTATTCACACTTATCTTTTCTCAAACATTAATTGAGATCGGATTTGGCACCTTTTCTATCTTTCGACCGATAGGTTGCCAAGGTTTCGTAGGGCCTGTCCCTCCACCTTTCTTTATAAGTATTTATCTAAAGAACTGGTGCAAAGGTAAGACACGCTAATGAATTCTTCAATTTTTTTTGAAACTTTTTTAAAAAGTTAAAGAAAGAGCTTTCTCAAAAAGAACGAACAGAAGATTGCTTTGAATGAAAAAACCTGCACATTTTTCAATTAAAGAGAATTATGTTTACTTTTGGCGATTCATTTAATTTAAATTTCGAATAAAATGCCATACTTATTTACTTCGGAGTCAGTTTCTGAAGGGCATCCAGATAAAGTTGCCGACCAGATTTCTGATGGATTGATTGATCACTTCTTAGCATTTGATCCAGATTCTAAGGTTGCATGTGAGACATTAGTTACCACAGGATTGGTATGTTTAGCAGGTGAAGTGAAGTCGAACACGTATCTAGATGTTCAACAAATTGCACGCGATGTCGTTACGAAAATTGGTTACACGAAGAGTGAATACCAGTTTGATGCTAAATCCTGTGCGGTAATTTCTGCTATTCACGAACAGTCTGAAGACATTAATCGCGGAGTAGACCGTGGTAATCCAGAAGAACAAGGTGCTGGTGACCAAGGAATGATGTTTGGTTATGCTACAAAAGAAACAGAAAACTTCATGCCATTGGCATTGGATTTATCGCATAAAATCTTGATTGAGCTAGCTGCTTTGCGTCGTGAGATGAAGGATATTACGTATTTACGTCCAGATGCAAAGGCACAAGTTACAATCGAGTATAGCGATGATAACGTGCCACAACGCATTGATGCTATTGTTGTTTCTACACAGCATGATGATTTTGATGCAGATGAAACAAAAATGTTGGCTAAAATCAAGTCTGATATCATCAATATCTTGATCCCACGTGTGAAAGCACAATTAAAACCAGAATTACAAGGTCTATTTAATGACCAAATCAAATACCACATCAATCCTACAGGGAAATTTGTTATCGGTGGACCACACGGAGATACAGGTTTAACTGGGCGTAAAATCATTGTAGATACTTACGGTGGAAAAGGAGCTCACGGTGGTGGAGCATTTTCTGGTAAAGATCCGTCAAAAGTAGACCGTTCAGCGGCGTATGCTACACGACACATTGCTAAAAACATGGTTGCTGCTGGAGTATGTGATGAAATTCTTGTTCAGGTATCTTACGCTATCGGTGTAGTAGAACCAATGGGAATTTATGTAAACACTTACGGAACAGCAAAAGTTGACGTGTCAGACGGTGAAATTGCTGCAATTGTGGGTGAAATTTTTGACATGCGCCCAGCTGCAATTGAAAAACGATTGAAATTGCGTGAACCAATTTATTCGGATACTGCTGCATATGGTCACATGGGGCGCAAATCAGAAATAAAAACGGTAACGTTTGAAAATGCTGGAAAGAAAGTTACAAAAGAAATTGAAACATTTACGTGGGAGAAGTTAGACTTCGTTGATCAAGTGAAAGCGCGATTTGGATTGTAATTGTATAATCATATTCGTTGAAAGGGAGGACTTGGTCTTCCCTTTTTTAGTTTTGCGCGGTTAGGTTGTAACCATAAAACCATTGAGCCATGCAACACATTTGACATAATTCACGTATCCTCTCCGTGGACTTAGTGGTTACTATTAACCACAGAGTGCACAAAGGTTACACAAAGCGCACTGAGAAAATGTGTTTGATGTTAAAACGTATCCACGCCCTGTTTCTCGGTGCCTTCTCCGTGTTCTCAGTAGTTAAACTAAGTGGCCATCAGCCTAAGGATGGTTCGATACTTGGGGGTAGTTCCATCCTATTTTCACCCAATAAATTCATAATAATTATCGGAATCAATCACTTTTACTTCGGCTTGGTAAGCATCGATAAACTTTTGAGGGAATTTGATTTTCTTTTTTGATTTCCACTTGAATTCGTAGGCGGTTATCTTCCCATCACTTTCCTCAATCCAGTCGATTTCTTGCTGCTGTGCTGTGCGCCAAAAGTACATTTTGGCATAGCGTTTATTGTACTTCAAATACTTTATTCGTTCGCTGATTAGAAAGTTTTCCCAAAGCGCACCTTTATCTAGCCTAAGGTCTAATGAATTATAGTTTGCAATTAATGCATTACGCAAGCCGGTGTCGTAGAAATAAATTTTTCTATTGGTCTTTATTTCATTCCTTAGATTGCGACTGAATGGATTTAACCTGAACAAGACGTATGTCTTTTCCAGTAAATCAATGTAACTGCTAATAGTCTCTTTATTTACACCTATCAATTGGGCAAGTTCGTTATACGAAACCTCATTTCCGATTTGTAGCGCCAAAGCCTGTGTAAGTTTCTGTAACACATCTGCTTTTTTTATTCCAGAAAGCATCAGAATATCTTTGTATAAATAACTATTTATCAAGTTTTCCAGCACCTCTTTTTCTTTTCCTGGATGATTTAATACATCAGGATACATCCCATAGATTATGCGTTGTTCCAGTTGTTTGCTGACCTCAGAAAATCCAATCATTTTTTCTAATTCTTCAAACGAAATAGGGTACATATTGTATTCCCATTTCCTTCCAGTCAGGGGCTCATTGATCTCGTGATTCAATTCAAAAGCCGAAGAACCGCTCAGTAACAATTGCACATCCTTAAATTGGTCAATAATGATTTTAGAAGTAACACCAATGTTTTTTATGCGTTGGGCTTCATCAATAAACACAATTTTTTTGTCGCCTATAAGTCTTTTTAAGTAACTTGTGTTGGGTTCAGACAATTGCTGTTGAACCGAAAAATCGTCACCGTCAAGAAACAAGAAATCCTTTTGCTTCAGTATATCGTTAATCAAAGTTGATTTTCCAACCTGTCTCGGTCCTATAAGGACAATTGCTTTTCCACCATGGAATTGATCAATTAGTGTGTTTTTCAAAATTCGTTCCACTTTCATTCCAGAAAAAATTTATCGATTTCTTTTACAAATTTACAAAAAATCACCATAAAACAGCCAAATATTATATTTTTTAGCTGTCTAAGTGGCTAAATAGTGGTATATATGGTCGTTTAATTAAAAAGTAGAAAATCTTCTACGCTCCAACTCTTGTGCAGCAAACTTCGCTGAAACCCCGTTCGCGGATGTAAACTTGGGTGGATTGGTTTTTGGCGCAAGGTAATTCGCTACCGATGTAAGTTACATACTCATGGGTTTTGTTTCACTTGAAAACGGAATATAGATTCTTAAAGTATCCTCTCCGTGTTTCTCTGTGCCTTCTCTGTGTTCTTTCGTTCGACTTAACTCACGACAAGTGTGGTAAATATAACCCCACTTAAACACAAAACACACTCCATTTTTCACGATTCATTAATTTTCATTCTATCTTTGTCTCTTCAAAAATGAAAAAACAAACAGTAAGTGAAAGTAATCGAACACATTAATCAAGCTAAGGAAACGCTGTTTTCTTTTGAGATTCTTCCTCCACTCAAAGGTAAGAGTATTCAATCTATTTACAATGGGATTGATCCTTTGATGGAATTTAAGCCGAAGTTTATTAATGTGACTTATCACCGTGAAGAGTACGTGTATAAAGAACGTGAAAATGGATTACTAGAAAAAACATCAATCCGCAAACGTCCAGGTACAGTTGGTATTTGTGCAGCCATTATGAATAAATACGATGTAGACGCTGTACCTCATCTTATTTGCGGAGGTTTCTCCAAAGAAGAAACAGAAAATGCGTTGATTGATTTACAATTTTTAGGAATTGATAATGTATTGGCACTTCGTGGTGATTCTATTAAAACCGAAAATGCGTTCAAACCACATCCCAATGGACATTCGTATGCTGTCGAATTGGTTCGACAAGTAATGGAAATGAACAAAGGAACTTATTCTATTGAAGACATTAAACTTGAACCAACCGATTTTTGTATTGGAGTGGCAGGATATCCTGAAAAACACTTTGAAGCCATGAATCTGAAAACAGATTTACAGTACTTAAAAGACAAAGTGGATGCTGGCGCGGAATACATTACCACACAAATGTTTTTTGACAATCAGAAGTATTTTGATTTTGTTGCAAAATGTCGTGAAATAGGAATTACTGTACCTATTATTCCAGGTTTAAAACCAATTAAAACACTGGCTCACATTTCATTTTTACCCAAATTTTTTCATATTGATTATCCAGAAGAATTGTCAAAGGAATTATTGAAATGCACCTCAAATGCCGAAGTAGAACAATTGGGTATCGAATGGGGGATTCACCAATCCAACGAATTGAAAAAATCAGGTGTACCGTGTATTCATTATTATACGATGAGTAACTCATTTTCCACTCAGTCCATTGCAAAAGAAATTTTTTAACGATGTCAGTCGTCATCAATTCTAAAATTAATTTGCATGATATTTGGTTTAACTACTTAAAGTACGTTTCTTCGTTTAGAAATAATTCAATAAGCTAAAGCACACATAAAATGAAATATAGTATTCTATTAGTAAGCTGTCTTCTTAGTTTTTTGATGTTCGGTCAAAAAACTAAAACTCCCGAAATTAGAGGTGTTGAAGGCCTTTTAATTGTTGGGAAAATTGACAAACCCGAAGATCGATACGCTATTGAGGTTAATTTGACCAAGTTTCTCAATCAAAATGGAATGAAGGTATTTCCTTCGTTAAATTTTTCAAAAGTTGGTAATTCTGTAGAGGATTTAAGCTCCGATTCCTTACAACGTATCACTAAAGAAAAAGGAATTAAAGGATTTTTATTGGTGTCTGTAAGGGGATTCGATCGCACATTTAAACCTCGAGAACATTTCCCACTAACCTTAACCGATGCGCTTGAAGAAGGTCATTTATACCCTGTTTTTCAAGAAGACATCAGTTCAATCACATTCGAGTTTTTATATTATGAGGATGGTAAATTTATCGGTTACGATATCATTAAATTAACAGGGACATCAACTCGCACTCAAGTGTTTGAAAAGCTTCAGAAGAAATTAGGTAAGCGAATGGAAAAGTGGCGGACTCCTGTAAAATAAATTCGTCTATTTTCCCATTAATCTTGCTACATATTTCCCGATAATATCAAATTCTAAATTGATTTTATCGCCTACTTTAAGTTGGTGGAAATTGGTATACTCGTATGTATATGGAATGATGCATACCGAAAATTCTTGCTCTTTGGAGTCGACTACAGTTAAACTAACACCATTAACTGTAATCGATCCTTTTTCTACCGTTTTCTCCTCACCTTCGTATTGAAAAGTAAATTTCCAACTTCCATGCTGATTCTCAATTTCTTTACACACCGCTATTTTATCCACATGACCCTGAACAATGTGACCATCCAAGCGATCACCTAATTTCATACAGCGTTCTAGATTAATTTTTTTGCCCAGAGTCAATTCTCCCAAGTTTGTTTTATCAATGGTCTCCTTAATTGCTGTGACAACGTATTCATTTCCTTCAATAGAAACAACAGTAAGACAGACACCATTATGAGCCACACTTTGATCGATCTTCAACTCCTGTGTAAAAGGTGATTCTATTGTAAAATGAACATTATTCTGTTCTTTCCGAATCTGCTTAACTTCCCCTAATTGTTCAATGATGCCTGTAAACATGTGCTTATTTTCCGTTGAATACATGAACAAAACCGTGCAAGTCGATGAATTGTTCGCCAGACAAAGTTACGAAATAGACCCGACACGTGTAAAAATATACACCGTCAATTACTTGTTTGCCACTTTCTGAATCAATTCCAGTCCAGTTTATCATTGGGTCGGTAGTTTCAAATAGCAACATTCCCCACCGATTAAACATATAAAAATCAACACGATCGACAAATTTAAAAGGTAACAACGGGTGAAATATATCATTTATCCCATCTCCATTTACAGTAATTACATTTGGAAGTGTATAAACTGGGGTACAATGTTCCACACATACCACATTTGATCGTTCACTTTCATTATTGTACGGAATGGAATCAATGGCAGTAACGTAATAACACCCTGGTGTACCATTAGGTAAAAAATGAACAAATGAAGTATCATTACTGTCCTGAATTGTTTCAATTAATTCAAATTCATCCGATTCCGTAGGGCTGAAATAAACAGAATACCGCGTCACATCATCAGCGCATGAATTGTTAGGATTTGTCCATGTCAACAAATTTATTGACTCATCACAAATAGCTGAAATAGACAAAACAGGTGCGCAAGGAGCCGTGTAATCATAAGGTACCTCACATACTTCTTGGGACCAATTAATTAATGGCCTCGTTACTGATGGAATACCATAATGTCCATACGTTTTTACCTTATAGCAATAGGTTTGTTGATTAATCAACCCTTCGTCTATAAATATATTGGTAGATGACCACCCAATGGGGTTAAATACGCCACTTCCTGGAAAAGTTTCCCTGTAAATTTCGGCGCTGTCAATTGTCCATGAAGTTTGCGTTATCCAATTTAAAGCGATGGTGTTGTCATTGGGTGTTAACTCTAAAAAAACACTTGAAGAAGAAGCTCCCGACCCCACAATCGAGGTGTCACTCCACAATTCTATACGGTAACGGTATGCAACGTCAACAGTATTCAGGTTTTGGTCTACAAATAACGTATCACACGCTAAAATATCACTGTTTATATTCGATTGAAACACCAGGTCAGTAGGAAAATTATTCCCCGAAGTACGATACAATCGATACTGATATGGCCCTGGATATTGATTAACATTCAATTCTTGAGGATGTGTCCACCTCACTGTGTCGGCTCCAGAAGCAGAATTGGTTTCAAAAATAGTAACGTGTGTCAAAATTGGTACGGAAAACGCAAGTTGCGCACAACTTAATAGAGACGGACAACTTTCGGTGCCGTTATTCATTAGTGCAGTCACACTATAACAATAGCGGTCACCAATTATCAACTCACTATTATCTATATAATTTGTATCCGTTGTAGTGCCTACTAACTCATAACCAAATTGGGTATAATCAGTCCCATTGCAACATGTTAGATCCACTGCAATAGAATCTGTAATGCGATAAATTCGGTATCCTTGAATGTTTTCACAAAAATAAGTTTCCCATGATATCATTGTGTTAGTCCCAATAGCTTCGGCATTAAGTCCTTTGACAGTGGGTGCATTAACATAAATGTTTGATGTCTGCACATCTCTTAGTGACACATTTACATCGTTGTCTTTAGCCTCAAAAATGACTGTGTATGGGTTGGCTTGTATCGCATTACAATCAGGAGTCCATTCAAAAACTCCTGTGACATTTCCTGGAGATGGAATAGACGAAAACACAGCTGCATTGTCATTCAGCATAAAAGGTGTTCCATTTGCACTAAGCGTGAGTAGTTGATTGATATTGTTGTCGGTTGCCTGAACAATTTGTTGAAATGTTTCTCCTGCATCAATACATACATCGTCAATGGATTCAATAATTGGAGCTTCGTTATCACATGGTGCAACGGTTAATTGCATATCTAAAATAACAGAACCAATTTTAATCCCAAGTCGCCATTCAGTAACCAAGATAGCTAAATTATACTCCCCTATTATCCCTGGTGCATCCCAAACAATAGTGCCGTAAGAATTAATCGTCATCATCCCACCTCCAATTTGCTCAGGAAATTGATACACTTGTGGTATGAGAAAATCAACACACCCCTCCCCTTTACATGGAATAATAGCATAAGAAAGACTATCGCCATCGATGTCATAAGCAGTTAAATTGTAAACCCATGGTTGATTTAAACACGCTATTTCTGGACAAGGACAATTTTCAAAATTCAACGAATTATTAGGCTGTCCAATAAAAGGCGAAATCACTAATTCTGTTTGAATACAAAATATTTTTTCAACTGAATTGGCAATATTGATAACCCCTATATTGCGATTAGGATCTTCTACACGAATTAAAAATGTCCCTGGGCCTGTGTAAGTATGTATGCCTCTATATGTGTTTTCTTTGGTGTCCGTTAAAGGGTTGGGTATTTCGGAAATGCGCGGAATCGTGTCAATTGTTCCGTCACCGTAATCAATATACAAATCCGGTCGATCAGCTTCGGCAGTGAGCTTGGTGCATGTTTTAACAAAAAATTCATACGTATTCCCATAAAGATGTCGATACGTTATCTCACCCGCACGATTGTGGGTCGCATGTAGCGCCAACGCGCACATCACCAAAACAAACATGAGAAGTATTCCCCGACAAAACATAACGTGAAATTACAACAAAGTTGGAAAAAAAAGCCTATTGAGTCAGTCAATCTAATCATTTGGAATGATTTCTTATTCTACAACAACCATTTCATAGTATTTGGTTAACTTTACATAAAATTTTTAATTCATGCGACCACAGATAGCATTCGCTCATCAAACACTCCCCAATTTCACACAAGTTGTCGTATTAGACAACAACGGGAAGTTACCAAGTAATCTACACACAGACATCGTCGAAATTATTAATCCTTTACTCAAAGAGTTCAATGATTCAGATACTGAACTCGAATTTGTCAAAAATGGAAAAACTTGGATTTTTATCGTTAAGTCGAATGAGAATTCAGAGAAAAACAGGATGTTCGGCTATCAAATTAGAAAGAAAATAACCGTTGATGTAACTGATGTTACCATTTTAAGTAATGAGGAGAAAGATGCATTGGAATTAGCAGAAGGACTAGCTTTAGCTAATTATCAATTTTTAAAATATAAAGAAGATCGCGATAAAAAAACATATAAACTTGCACACATTTTCATCGATGCGCAAGCTAAACAATTCGAAATTGATTATCTAAACAATACCATTGAAGCAGTTTATTGGTCGCGAGATTTAGTAAATGAGCCTCACTCTTATTTAACCGCAACCCAACTAAGCAAGGAGATTCAAACCAAACTAACTCCCTTAGGTGTAAGTGTTAACATACTCGAGAAAAATCAAATTGAAGCATTAAAACTTGGTGGATTAATTGCTGTAAATCTTGGGAGTGAAGAGCCTCCGACATTCACAATAATCGAATATAAGCCACTCCAAGTTAACAATAAAAAGCCTCTAATTTTGGTCGGTAAAGGAGTCGTATACGATACAGGAGGATTAAGCCTGAAGCCTACCGCCCACAGCATGGATTTAATGAAAAGTGACATGGCTGGAGCAGCTGCAATGGTTGGCGCTATGCTATCCCTATCATTGAATCAAATTCCTGTTCATGTAATTTGCATCATTCCCGCAACTGACAATAGACCTGGTAGGAACGCTTATGTTCCTGGAGATATCATCAAAATGTATAATGGTAAAACCGTTGAGGTTCTCAACACCGATGCAGAAGGAAGAATGATATTGGCAGATGCATTATCCTATGCAGATAAGTACCAACCCGAACTCGTCATTGATGCAGCCACATTAACTGGATCCGCAGTACGTGCAATTGGCACAAAAGCATCTATCGTAATGGGGAACGCACCTCAATCTACAATTGATGCACTAATTGATGCTGGAAACAAGGTGCACGAAAGATTGGTTCAGCTTCCTTTCTGGGACGAATATGGAGAGGTTATGAAATCTGAGATTGCCGACCTCAACAATTTGGGAGGACCAAATGCTGGGATGATTACAGCAGGGAAATTTCTTGAAAATTTCACGACAAGTCCCTACATTCATCTCGACATTGCAGGACCCGCATTTTTAGAAGCCGAAGACGGTTATCGCGGAAAAGGAGGAACAGGAGTAGGTGTTCGATTGATTACAAATTTTTTAGCACAGTATAAAAATGGAAAATAAACAACCCATACGAGTAGGAATTAGTATTGGAGACATTAATGGAATTGGTCCTGAAGTAGTATTAAAAGCGCTGCATGACAATAGAATCTTGACTGATTGTGTTGTCGTGGTTTATGCTTCAACACGTACATTATCATTTCATAAAAAAACACTCGAAGGTTATGAAATAAATTATCAATCTATCAAAGACGCAGCACTGTTAGACCCGAAAAAAATCAATGTCATTAATTGTTGGGAAGACGAAATAGCAATAGAACTTGGGCAAAAGACTGAAACAGGTGGCAAATGTGCCTTTCTCTCACTTGAGGCGGCTACCGCAGATTTAGCGGCTAACAAAATTGACGTATTGGTCACTGCACCTATTTCGAAAGAAAATATCCAAAAAGCAGGTTTCAAATTTCCAGGACATACCGAATATTTAGCAGATATGTCAGGCGTAACTGAAGCATTGATGATGATGGTCGCTGACAATTTACGAGTGGCATTAGTAACCTCACACATTTCGCTAAAAGAAGTTTCGACTGTGATTACTAAAGAGAAAATCATTGCCAAAATTCATGCACTCAACGCTTCGTTAAAAAAAGACTTTAACATTATTGCGCCAAAAATTGCTGTATTGGGACTAAATCCTCACGCTGGTGAAAAAGGTGTGTTGGGGAACGAAGAAATAGAAGTTATCAACCCTGCGATTCAACATGTCAAAAATGAAGGATTGTACGTAAATGGTCCTTTCCCCGCAGACGGATTCTTTGGGTCAACTGCTGTTGGACAATACGATGCTGTACTGGCAATGTATCACGATCAAGGTCTAACGCCATTTAAAGCATTAGCTTTTGAAAGTGGCGTCAACTTTACAGCTGGACTTCCAATTGTGCGAACTTCTCCTGATCACGGCACCGCATTTGACATCGCAGGACAAAATAAAGCGTCTGAACAATCCATGCGAAACGCAATTTATTTAGCGATTGATATTTACCGAAACCGTGAATTTACAAGGGAAATAAGTGCAAATCCATTAAAAATAGAACCTGTTGTAAATAAAGGTAGAGATTAAATGCATTTGTTTTCAACTTATTTTATTACCTTTGCCGTCCAATTTTTTGAACAGTGAAAAGTTCATTACGAGATTATAATATTCCATTTACAGGGCTAAAAGATGGCAATCATCAATTTAGCTTTGAAATAGGAAAGGCGTTCTTTGAGAAATTTGAGTATTCCCTGATTGATTCAGGTGAGCTTACTATTGAAATGGATTTGAATAAAAATCCAACCATGTTGACCACACACTATTCCATAAAGGGAAGAGTAGATACGACATGTGATCGATGTAATGAATCGCTGAATGTTCCGATAAAGGGCGAATTTAAACTTGTGTTTAAGTTTGGTAGAGAAGAATCCGACAATGAAGAATTAATTGTCCTTCCACCCGAAGCTTATGAGTTGGAATTGGCTCCATATTTATACGAGTTCATTAACGTTTCACTACCCATAAAAAAAGTTCACCCTCCAGGTCTTTGTAATGAAGAAATGGTAGCGTTAATCAGTAAATATTCCGTTTCTAGTCCCGATATCGACGATGAAGATGATGATTTTGATTTTGATGACGACGATTTTGATTGGGACGACGAAGAAGAATAAAAATGTATTTATAGATTTGTATATAAAATAAAGTAAAATGGCACATCCTAAGAGAAGAACTTCGACCACTAGAAGGGACAAAAGAAGAACCCATTACAAGGCAACTGCAGCTAATATTGCAACTTGCCCAACTACTGGACAGCCTCATTTGTTCCACAGAGCATTTTGGCATGAAGGTAAACTTTACTATAAAGGTAGAGTAATTGCGGAAAAAGAAGTAGCTGTATAATTTACAGTAAATACGAAATTCCAGATGAGGATTGGAATAGATATTATGGGTGGAGATTTCGCTCCTGACGCAAACATTGCTGGAGCATATCTCGCCCTTAAAAATCTTCCGGAGGATTGTCGTATTGTTTTCATTGGTGATGAACAAATTGCTCGTGAACGCATAGCTGAAATGGGTGAAAACCCAGACTTAGTTGACTTTGTACACGCTCCGGAGGTGATTACTATGAGTGATCACCCAACTCGTGCTTTGCCTAAAAAGCCGAATAGCAGTATTTCAATTGGATTTGAATTACTTGCTTCTAAATCTATTGACGCATTTGCCAGTACAGGAAACACAGGTGCTATGTTAGTAGGTTCTATCTACAAAATTAATGCAATTCCTGGCGTAATTCGCCCATGTATTACTTCTACCTTACCAAAATTAGTTGGTGGTGAATCCATTTTATTAGATGTGGGGTCAAATGCAGATTGCAAACCAGATGTCTTGTATCAATTTGCGATTCTAGGTGCCTTGTACATGAAACATGTAAATGGCGTCGAGAATCCTCGTGTAGGGCTGTTAAATATTGGGGAAGAGCCTGAAAAGGGTAATTTGCTTACTGTTACAACGCACAAACTACTCGAAGAATCGGATGATGTGAATTTTGTAGGAAACATTGAAGGACGTGATTTATTTACAGATAAGGCTGATGTCATTGTCTGTGATGGGTTTACGGGTAACGTTGTCTTGAAATCTGCAGAAGGATTTTATACTTTAATGAAGAAGCGAGGTATCGAGGATGAGTATTTTGACCGATTCAATTACGAAAACTACGGAGGAACACCTATATTAGGCGTCAATGGTACCGTTGTAATTGGTCATGGAATTTCAAACGATATTGCCGTGAAGAATATGATTCTACATACAGCAAACGTAGTAAGTTCAAACCTTTCTATGAAAATTAAAGAAGCTTTTAGATAAAATGGGGAAAGTAACAGCAGCCATAACAGGTGTAGCAGGATATGTTCCTGAACATGTCATGACAAATGAAGATTTATCAAAATTTGTAGACACATCTGATGAATGGATAAAAACACGTACCGGTATCAGTGAAAGAAGAGTAATGAAAGATGGTGCTACATCAGACATGGGTGTGGAAGCTGTTAAAAGCCTTCTTCAAAAAAAAGGGTTAGACCCTTTAGATATTGACTTGGTTATTTGCGCAACTGTTACTCCTGATTACCCTTTTCCTAGCACAGCAAACGTGATTTCTGATAAAGTAGGAATGAAAAACGCGTGGAGTTTTGATATCATTGCTGCGTGTTCAGGATTTATTTATGGTCTATCGGTCGGTTCGCAATTTATTGAAACTGGAAAATATAAAAAAGTAATCGTTATTGGTGCCGATAAAATGACCTCTATATTAGATTATGAAGACCGTACGACTTGTGTCATTTTCGGTGACGGTGGCGGTGCTGTTCTTCTAGAACCCAATGAAGAAGGATTAGGTATTATTGATACCATAATGCACAGCGATGGCGCTGGTCGCAATTACCTTCTTCAACCTGCTGGTGGATCGGTAGCACCAGCTTCACACGAAACAGTTGATCAACGTTTGCATTTTGTAAAACAAGAAGGAAAGCAAGTGTTTAAATTTGCTGTAACCAATATGGCTGAAGTATCGGCTAAAATAATGGCAAATAACAATTTAACAAGTGAAGATGTAGATTGGCTTGTTCCTCATCAAGCAAACTTACGTATCATTGATGCTACAGCATCACGAATGGGATTGCCACCCGAAAAAGTAATGATTAATATCCAAAAATATGGGAACACAACTGCTGGAACTTTACCATTGTGCCTATGGGACTGGGAAAGCAAGTTGAAAAAAGGAGATAATCTTATTCTTTCTGCCTTTGGTGGTGGTTTCACATGGGGTGCTGTTTATTTAAAATGGGCTTATAATTCTTAAAACTTTGTATATTTATCACATTATTTAATAATAAAACTATGAATTTAACTGAGATTCAAGAGCTTATAAAGTTTGTTTCACGTTCAGGAGTAACTGAAGTGGAAATTGAACAAAAAGATTTTAAAATAACGATTAAATCGGAAAGCAAAAAGGTAAAAAAGGAAGAGCAAACTATTGTGCTTCAACAAGCACCTGCTCAAATGGTTGCTCCTCAAGTTGCTCCAGCTCAAGTTTCGGCTCCAGCTCCAACACCAGCAGCGCCTTCACCAGCACCTGCTGACGATTCTAAATTAATTACTATCAAATCTCCAATGATTGGTACTTTCTACCGTTCGCCAGGTCCTGATAAAGATACTTTCGTGAATGTGGGAGAATCTGTTAAACAAGGTGATGTGGTATGTATCATTGAAGCAATGAAATTATTCAACGAAATTGAGTCTGAAATTTCAGGAAAAATTGTTAAAGTGCTAGTTGACGATGCTTCTCCTGTAGAGTATGACCAACCACTTTTCTTGGTTGAGCCAGCTTAGGCCAAATTTTTTATGTTGAATTAACATCATTCACTATGTTTAAGAAAATATTAATCGCCAACAGAGGTGAAATTGCTTTGCGCGTTATTCGAACGTGTAAAGAGATGGGAATAAAAACAGTTGCTGTATATTCTACAGCGGATAAAGACAGTTTACCTGTAAGATTTGCTGATGAAGCAGTATGCATAGGTCCAGCTATAAGTTCGCTGTCGTATTTATCTATTCCTAATATCATATCAGCAGCGGAAATCACCAATGCAGATGCCATTCACCCAGGATATGGGTTTTTATCTGAAAATGAGAAATTTTCAAAAGTTTGTCAAGAACATGGCATAAAATTTATTGGTGCTTTACCTGAACAAATTGCGGGGATGGGTGATAAGGCTACAGCAAAAGCAACTATGCTTAAAGCTGGTGTGCCATGTATCCCTGGGTCAGTTGGTCTTTTAAAAGATTTGAACGACGCGAAAAAAAATGCCAAGGAAATTAAATACCCCGTTATTCTAAAAGCTACTGCCGGTGGTGGTGGAAAAGGAATGCGAATTGTTTGGAAAGAGGAAGATATCGAAGCTGCTTGGGATTCTGCTAGACAAGAAGCAGGTGCCGCTTTCGGTAACGACGGTATCTACATGGAAAAATACATTGAAGAACCACGTCACATCGAAATTCAAATCGCTGGTGACCAATTTGGAAATGCATGTCACTTATCTGAACGTGATTGTTCTATTCAACGTCGTCATCAAAAATTGGTCGAAGAAACACCAAGTCCTTTTATGACGGATGAATTGCGTGAAAGAATGGGTGAGGCAGCGATTAAAGCAGCAAAAGCTGTAAATTACGAAGGCGTAGGTACAGTTGAATTTCTTGTAGATAAAAACCGTGACTTCTATTTCATGGAAATGAATACTCGAATTCAAGTAGAACACACCATCACTGAAGAAGTAATCAATTTTGACTTAATTAAAGAACAAATCAAAATTGCTGCTGGTGAAAAAATATCGGGTAAAAATTACTACCCACAATTACACGCTATCCAATGCCGTATAAACGCAGAAGATCCTTCAAATGACTTCCGCCCTTCTCCAGGTAAAATAACATCTTACCACTCACCAGGAGGACACGGAGTTCGAATAGATACACATGCTTATGCTGGATATACTATTCCGCCTAACTACGATTCAATGATTGCAAAATTAATTGTAGTAGCACAAACACGTGACGAAGCTATTCTGAAAATGAAGCGTGCACTAGATGAATACATCATCGAAGGTATAAAAACTACCATTCCTTTCCATCAAAAATTAATGGAAAATGAAGACTTCAAACGTGGTGTTTTCACTACAAAGTTTATGGAAACATTTGAATACAAGTAGATTTCTATATATGATATAAAAAAGCGAGGTAAAATTAACCTCGCTTTTTTTTGCGCATAAGTTTTATGTAAAAATAGAAATAGTAAAAGTTTAACTACTTACTCAACATCTCCATCAACTCTTCAAGCCTTGGCGACAACACAATCTCAGTACGTCTATTAGAAGCGCGTCCTTGTGCATCATCGTTAGAAGCACGCGGAGAAAACTCTCCTTTACCCGAAGCGGTTAAGCGAATAGGATCCATCGCATAATCTGAAGTTAAAATACGAACTATCGATGTAGCTCGCGCTACACTCAAATCCCAGTTATCTTTATATACAGCTGTTTTAATTGGTACATTATCTGTATGCCCTTCAACCAAAATATCAAAATCAGCGTTCGAATTGAGTACCTTAGCTAAAATTGAAATAGCCTCTTTTCCTTTTGATTCCACATTAGCGCTACCCGACTTAAATAAAAGCTTATCCGACATCGAAACATACACCTTTCCATTTTTAATTTCAACAGTCAATTCATCAGAATTAAAACCAAGGAGTGCTTTGCGCAATAATTCATCCAATCTTTTTGCAATCGAATCACGTTGTGCAATTTGAGCTTTCAAATCCCGAATTGCTGCCTCTCGTTCTAACAATAAACTTTCTTTTTCCAACAACATACGTTCTTTGTCTGCCAATTGTTGTTCTTTTACTTTTAATCGTTCATTGAACAAATGACCTTGTGTGTAGCTATCTGTAAATAAATTAGAATACTTTTTTTGCAATTCAATTTGTTCTTTAGTCAATGCTTGATTTTCATCAAAAAGTTTTCCATTTGCTTCTTTCAAGTCTACAATTTCACTGTTTAGCTTTTGGTTAACACCATATAATGAAATTAGATTATCATTTAACTTTTCTACTGAATCCCGAAGTAATACATTCTCTTCCTCGTACCCGCCAATTCGTTGACACAATTCATCACGCTCATTTACAACCTCCATAAGCCTATTTCCAGCCGCAAAACGCTCTGGTCGATCTTCACCACATTTATAAATGTTACCACAAGAATTGAATAAAAAAACTAACCCAAAAAATACGAATAGATGTCTCATAGTTAACTCATTTTAATGATACACAAAAATAGAACAAAGGAAATGAAAACAGCACTAAAATGCATTATATTATCAATCAGTTACGACTATTTTCTCCACATAATACGAATTCAATAACCTTAAAGCAGCCATATACGACAAGCGAAATGAAACGGTATCACCAGTCTTATAATTTGAATCAAATGGAACTTCCAATATAAGCATGTCTGAGCTAGCTGAATTTATCTGAATACGGTCATCAAGTGGTAACAAGAGATCAGGAACGACATCCAATATACCAATATCCACAATTACACGTTTAATTGTTACACCATAATCTGCTTCTATTAGTTCGTAGATGTCTCCACTAGGATTTTGCCCAAATTCGCCAAAAGGAACTTTGGGTTTATCCATCACTTCAATAATTTCTGCATTTAAGGTAAATACGTCTTGACGCATTGAAGATATAGATTCGTTAGCGAATAAATTATTGCCAAAAAATAGTGTTTCGCCAATTCGAAAGTGATTAATTGCTTTCGGGATTTGATGCTTAAATAAAAGTGGTAACGTTACAGAAGTACCTCCAGAAATAACAGTAAGCTTTTGGTTAAATTTTACTTCAATCAAGGTTGAATATAAACCAAGTTGAATCAACTTGTCAACTGAAGGCATCACGCCATTTAAACAATTTAAATTAGTACCCAAACCAATTACATGGATATTGCTCAATTCAAAAATCTCTGCATAAAAAGAAATCAAATCATCGCCCATTACTCCCTCTCTCAAATCGCCCATCTCAATCATGATAATAATTTCATGAATTTTATGCTGCAACTTAGCTTCTTCGTTTAACCAGCGAATGGTTTGTAGTTCAGAATTGCAACTTACATCTGCAAATTGAATCACTTTTCGAATGGATTTTTTTGCTGGTGGTTTGATATAAATGGTGCGAATCGATGGGCTGATTTTTTTGATTTTTGCTAAATTTGAAATACGAGAATCCGCAACTTCTTCAATATCCAACGAAATTAGTTCCTGTAGAAATGACTTTGTGCCACAGAGTAATTTACTCACCACGGCAAACTGAATATTGTGTGGTTGAAATAGTTGCTTTAGAAAATTATAATTATGACGAAGAGCTGATTTATTTAGTAAAAGTTGTGCCACAATTCACTAATTAGTTTTCAAATCTCATTTCAAGATATTTATGTCGAAAGCCCAGTTTTTCATACAGGTGTTTAGCAGGATTATCAGGTTCAACATGGAGCGCAATACCGCCTTTACAAATTTTCTGTACTTTATTGAGTAATGTAGATGCAATTCCACGACCTCTTAAATCTTCAGCAGTAGCAATATAAACTAGTGTGTTGGATGGAATATACCCCTTCATTCCCGTTGTGTTAACCACCGTTGCGCCAACAATCCTTCCTTCTAATTTTGCTAACACGGCAAAGCCTCCTGTTCCCGCGCTTTTACTAAACGCATACTCCAAGCATGCTTGAATCGACTCTTTATCGTCTCTGTATTTTCCTAAATGTTGATGTAAAAAATTCGTGATTTCAACTACCTCTAATAAAGTTGGTGCATTCAATTGATGAAGCACATCATATTTAATATCCATTAGTTAAACTATATTGAATTGGAATGTAGAATTAACGCTTAAATACAACCTGATTTAGTCAATCGCCAAAGTTTCTCGTGGTGCTTCTTTGTCTTCTCGCTTAACGATGTTTTCTTTGCTTTGCTTGTTTTACCAATAGATGGTTTCGATTTCTTTACTTGTTTGGATTTTAATTTTAACATGATTGTATTTTTGTTTCTACACGTACAAAAATAACAAAAATAAACGACGTATACAAATTCAAGTGTTAATTGGGCCGTTAAAAGTTGATATTATCCCCTTCAACATGAAGCGATTCGTCTCGAATTTCCATTAAATCGGAAAGTGTTTCAAGCGCTAGTTTCAAGCGAGAAAGCTGGTCGTTTGACATGTTGCTTAACTTACGCTGAAGCTTCTCGTGAGCTAGTTCTGGCGACTTGTTAAGTAGTCTTTCACCAGCTACTGAAAGCACAACAAATGGTGCGCGTTTATCCTTTGGATTATCCATTTTATAAATAAGACCTTTCGTTTGAAGTCGTTGAAGAATACCTGTAACCGTACTTGCATTTAACTGCAAAAAATGTTTGACTTGCTTGGGTGTCGCTTTACAATCAGCTTGTTTCTGAAGGAATCCTAAACATAAAAGCTGCGGAATACTTACACCAAATTCCTTATCAATTCGTTTACTTTCCAAATCAACAGATCGAATAATTTTTCGAATGCTTATAAGTATGTCCGTACTATTCATAAAACTATTTTCTGTACAAAGAAAATACTAATAGTTGAATTAGAATCTATTTCTACCTTTGTCTGATTAAAAAATAGCGTTAGTTAGCATAAATACGTCTCAAAAATAAACGTAAATGAAATTTCGATTATTGAACGATAACGAACTCCAGCACTTTGAAGAAGATTTTAAACATTTTTTAATCATAAATGGTGTTTCCAACGAAGAATGGATTTCAATTAATCAACATGAAAAAGATAAAGCCGTTGAGCTAGTTTCACTCTTTTCGGATTTAATATTACAGCGTGTTTACGAAAAAGTAAATTACCTCGAATACCGGAGTAAAAATCAGTTATTTATATTCAAATGCGATGCTGATGAAATCCACCTCACAAGCTTAAAATCAGAAGATTCATCTGTTGATTTTAGCAACCCAACTTTAATTCACGAAAGTATCATTCATCATTCGGATAAAATATCGTATTTTACACAAACAAAATCGTATCAGAACGATAGGGAAATTGAATTGTTTAAAATGGTTGAGCAGGGTTGTATAATATCGACTCAGGACTTTTACGACGCATTACAAAACGCACTAAAAAATGAGTGAATTATTAGAAAAACTAACCTCGCGATTCGATGCAACAAATATTGAACAAGTCACTACTGAAAGTGAAAATTCGATACAACTTGTTCTAATTAAAGGTATAACTGAAAACAATCGAAATCTTCAGGTACTCACTACAATTGGACTTTCAAACTATAAAATGCCTGTTGACGATGCTCACCTTGCTTATCAGTATATTGAATTGTGTTTTGCACTTCCATCATACTGGGATGTGAATGATTCTACAAATCCAAATTTTAATTGGGTAAATCACTGGCTTATTCGTTTATCCAACTACTTGGTTGAAAAGAAAACTTGGTTCGGACATGGACACACCATAGCAACCGCTTCTCCACCCATTGAGTTATCACAAACGATGAAGCAAACCTATTTTATGTTCGCAGATCCAATTGCATTAGCAAAAAATCTAACGACCATGCAAATTGGTGATACAGATGTGCGTTTTTTATTCGTAATTCCACTGTTTAAGGACGAGTTTGAGCATAAAGTGGCTAGAGGTACGTTTAGCTTATTAAACAAGTTTAAACAGAAAAACTATGCTGAAATTTTAGATGACTACCGCACTTCTTCAGTAAGAAAGAAATACCTCTTATTTTAGTTGAAGAATAATAAATTTGTGTAAATTAAAAAATGAATCTATTTAATCCAGATACTTCGCAATTCACTAATTATTATGAACGCGGAAAGTATATCTTAGCTTGGCGACTTTCATTGGTGTTTGCAATCGTATTCGGAATTTTGTCAGGTTTGTACGTGGGGCGTGATGACTTAATATTTTCCTATTACTTCATCGTCTTTATAGCTTCAATAATCACATTTTTCATTCTTAAAAAAACGAAAAAACACCAATTCATTTATTGGGCTTTTACGCTAATCGCCACAACTATTGTAAGCTTATCTATGTTTACGATTCAACATACACTTCATTATTCCGATTTTTTATGGATGATATGCATTATCACATTCGCATTTATTGGATTAGGACGAACAATAGGTTTAGTGTTTTTAGTCATTAACACACTTGTAGCAACCTATTTTATTCTTTTTTCTTTGAATACACACAGTCAAGAATTGATGGTTCATAGCTCGAGTCAATTAGCCGTTGTAGCGATTGAAATTGTGTTTTCATTTATCGTGTTTAGTTATTTAATCCATCGCTATTTGGTCTTTCAGCGTTATGCCGAAAGTGAATTAATACAGATGAATAATAAGCTCGAAAAACAAAATAACGAAAATATTTACCTTGTTAAAGAAGTGCACCATCGTGTAAAGAATAATTTACAAATCATTGTAAGTTTATTAAAGATGCAGCGAGATGAATTAATGTCGGAAGAAAGTAATAAGGCTTTTACAGACGCCATCAATCGCATTATGACTATTGCACTGGTTCATGACAAATTATATGGTGAAAAAGAATTGACGAATATCAATTTAGTTGATTATTTGAACGAATTAGTCATAGACATTGCAGATTTATCTCACAATCCGAATCAGGACATTCAGGTAGAAATTAAAAGCGAATTAACACAAATTGGTCTTAAAACAATTATTCCACTTGGATTACTAATAAATGAATTACTGACCAACTCATACAAACATGCATTTGAACTATCACATCAAGGTCAAATTTCTATTCAATTTTCTGAAATTGAAAACGAAAAATTAGAAATGATTTATGAAGATAATGGTCAATGGAAAAATGATAACACCAAAGGTTTTGGATTAGAACTGATTGAATTGCTTACACAACAACTTGAAGGTTCCTACCATCGTGAAAATAGTCGATATGTATTTATTTTATCGAATTTAGATTACTAGCTAGTATATTTCATACCTATTTCAAAGCCACAAGCTATTCCATATCCACCAAATAATGATATAACGAATTCCTTTACTCAGTAAAATTAATGTAAGCGTTGGAATTACTCGTGTTTTAAAAAACCCAAGTGCTAAGGTTAAAGGATCACCGATAAATGGCACCCAAGATAATGCGCCAAGCCAATGTCCATAAGCTTGTATCCAAATCGAAAATCGTTGTTGATGGCGTTCAGAAAAACCAAATTTAACTAGCCATTTTGTGTTCCCAATCCACCCAATTGCATAGTTTAAATAGCTTCCAAGTGTGTTTCCTATTGTAGCGACTAAAATACAATTCACGGGGTGATAGCCAATAGCTAGAAATGCCATTAATACTCCTTCTGATGCTAGCGGAATTAATGTGGCGGAAACAAATGAAACTAGAAACAATCCAATATAGCCTAACTCAAGGTAATCCATGTTGAAAAAAAAAGGGCTAATTCCGAAGAATCAGCCCTTAAAAATTATGAGATTAGAATTACTTCTTAACTACAAATTTGTTAGTTACTTGCGCACCATTTGCAACAAGTGAGTATGTATACATTCCGTCAGCCATAGAAGCTGTAGAAATTGTCATACTGTGTGAACCAGCAGCAAGTTGACCTTCGTTAGAAGAATAAACCAATTTACCAGCTAAGTCACGAACTTCGATAGTTACAGTTGACTCTGTATTCAACGAATAAGCAATAGTTGCGTTATCCGAAGCAGGGTTAGGATAAAGAACCACTTTAGAAGCTTCTAATGCAGAAGTTTCAATTGACAAGTATGTTCCAAAATCCAAACGTACGACAGGAGCATCAACAGTGTAACCATTGTCATCTCCAATAAGACCAATTAGATCTCCACCAGCTAAACCAAGAGTTGAACCATCCAATGATTTACCAGCAAATGCGATTGGCACCTCTGCATTATCAAAGAACGTTGCTACTGGTAAGATTAAATCTCCAGCTGCTAATGAAATTGGATCTTCAAACTGAAGAGCAACTAAACTACCAAATTCATTTGCTTGAATCTCGTGAATCAACGAAATTGCAATTGGAATGAACTCAGTTCCGTTATATCTGTATAAATTACAGAAAATTGAATTCCCTACATAGTCAGCTGCAGATTGAGCATCAAGATTTACGATACCAACAAGAACTCTTTCTAATTGAGCCGGAGCGAAAATTTCATACAATGTACCAATTCCAGGATCACCAGAAGCGCCAGCCCATCCAAAGAAACCTCCTGTGAATGAATTAGGATTTCCGTTGTATGTATCTACCGCCATTATTTTTTGAGTAACCTCAAATGGGAATACTTTAGAATCATCAGCAGTATTTTCTAATCCGATTTCAGTAACCGTTAAGATTTCAATTGTAGCATCACCATTTCCAGCGTCAATAGTAACTACATCACCTACATCATAACCAGAACCAGCAGAAGCAATCGTTACAGTTAACACTTCACCACCTGCTACTTCTTCAACTAAAATCATTGCATTATCATCACCACCATCGATGTTAATCATGTCCCCTACTTCGTATCCAGTTCCAGCGTTATTGATAACTACAGCAGTAATAACACCACCTTCATCAACAGAAGCGATTTCAACTTCAGCAGCACCATTTCCACCTGTAACAGTTACCATATCACCAACTAGGTAATCTTGACCACCTTGGTTAACTGATACAACTGTGATTTCTCCACCATCAACTGCGTCAATAGTAATTACAGCATCACCGTCTCCACCATCAACAGAAACTTCATCTCCAACAGCATATCCAGCACCACCATTTACAACAGTCGCATTAATAATAGCTCCTGTTGCATCAACTGCTAAGATATTAATCACTGCATTATCGTCTCCACCATCAATAATTACAGCATTACCAACGGCGTATCCAGTTCCTCCATCAACAATAATAGCATCAATAACCTCACCTGCATTAGTTGTAATATCAACTACGAATCCTGCACCAGGTCCTGAGATAGCGGATGTAGTTGCGGTAGGATTATCTATATAACTAGATCCTGGATCGTTTAACATAAAATTTGTAACAGCATTGATTGGATCAACCGTAATATCAAGTTCAAGTCCTGAACCAGTCCCTGTAATCGCAGTTGTAGTTGCAGCAGCATTATCTGCATACTCATCACCACCATTTGCAATAGAAACAGAAGTAGCTTCAATGTCATTAGCAGTAATATCTAATGTTAATCCAGTTCCAGCTCCTGCAGTTGTAGTCGCTACATCAAGAGATGATTCATATAGTTCACCACCATTTGCAATCGGCGCTAACGAAAGAACCTCTCCAGTTGCAGTAGAAACTGTAATATCCACAGTTAAATCAGTTCCGTTACCATCAGTAGTTGTAGCTACATCTGTGTCATCTGAATAACCAGTACCACCAACTAACGTCGCATCTTCTAATGCCGTAACAACACCGTTGTCTCCAGCAGTAATGTTTACAGTAAGTCCTGAACCAGAACCACCAGTAACACCTACAGTTGCATTTTCATATCCTGAACCAGCAACTAGTGATGCATTATCCAATGAAGCAACAACTCCTGTTGTTGGATTTGCGTTTTGCAATGTGTATGTGAAATTGTATGTGCCTACTGTAGCAGGAATTGTAAATCCATTTGCAGTAATTACTTCTAATGAATCTGTAGCCAATGAAGCAACTGAAACAGTATTACTTTCTCCTGTATAACCAGTAGTTGTTACATCCATATATACATCTAATGCAGAAGCACCAGCATTTTCAAATACCGAACCAAAAGTAACTACAGAGTTTGCAGTAACTTGAGTTGAAGGTATTTTAGTGTATTGGATTTGCTGAGAACCAAGCGTAGCAAATGCATAATTCATTTTAACATCGTTATCATAACCTTCTACAATACGAATGTTATCTACGAACCATCCATAAGTTACATAAGTCATAACACCTCCGTTAAGACCACCATCCCAGAATAAACGAATTCTAACATTCGAAATATCTCCAGTTAAGTACGAAGCAATGTTAAATCTTCTGAACATTGGTCTTGGATAAGCAGAACCACCAGCAGCAGTCAATGCATCAATATCATTATTAGATGATACTGTAACCCAATCCGTTCCGTTCAAACTGATTTGAACTTCTTGATTATCCACAAAACGAGCTCCAAATTGATCAAACTCAAGGTGTGGAACTGGAACACCTGTTAAGTCAATTGTTCCGTCAAACGTCAATGTCCATGGCCCGTCATTTACTTGGGTATTAGCAGTAGGGTCATTGTTTACAAAACGAGCAAAATTACCCGTAGTACCCATCGCACCTGCGCCAAACGCCCAGCTAATTGCAACTGAATTGCCAATAGACCAACCATTGTTTTGTGTAACAGCTACTGGACCAGCTGAGATCCATTCTGCAGCGTCCTCAAAGCCACTTTCCCAGATAATATCTCCACCAGCTTTTTCAATAGATTGTGCGGGTGTAGACTTAATTTCTGAAGTAGATAGCTCCAACTTATTATTCGGTTGCTTTTTTGCAGCCGCAACTCCGATATTTTGACCAAAGGCAACGCCTACTGTCAACACGAAAGTTGAGATTAAAGTAAGATTTCTTTTCATAACATTTTTAAATTTAAGGATTCGAAGATAGAGATATTTTAATTCTAAAACAAATAATAATTAACAATTAACACACATGTCTAAATTCAATGAACGATTTCTTTAAGAAAAGGCAAGCTAGTCCTGAACTCATTCAATTGTATAGTTGACAGTATATGTTTAATGATTTCTTCACTGTTTTCATGTGCTGAAATAAGTAATTGACCAGAGGGGTTATAGATCACAGAATGACCATTGTATGCTATATCATTACCATCTTTTCCTACGCGATTTATTGCCATGACGTAGGATTGATTTTCAACCGCTCTTGCAGGAACTAAAATATCCCAATGCGCAATTCTTCGAGCAGGCCAATTTGCATTGTATATTAACAAATCGTAAAATGGTTGCCCATCATCTCCTATTCCATTTCGAGCGCCCTCTGGAAAACGCAAATCAAAACAAACTTGTAATTTAATTTTCCAACCTTTGTAACTCACAATTGTATCGCTATTTCCTGGACTAAAAACGTTGTCTTCACCTGCAAGTGAAAATAAGTGGCGTTTATCGTAATGCAAAAGTGTACCATTTGGAAATACAGCTACCATTCGGTTATAGTACTTTCCTGCTTCCTTAATAATAAGAGAGACTATTGTTAGGCAAGTATATGTGTTACTTATCTGCTTTAACCAAGCTATTCCAATTGAAGCATGCATCTCCTCAGCTAATTCTTCGGCATTCATCGTAAAACCTGTGTGAAACATTTCAGGAAATACCAACACATCGACGTCAGACAAATTTGTTGTTTTTAGCAACTCTTCGAAATGTTGAAGATTCTGTGTCTTATCTTCCCAAAACTGCCTAGTTTGCACTCCGGCGATTACTAAATCGTGCATAATATTTCTCCTGCTTTTGTTAATGTATCATCGTCCTTTGCAAAACAAAGTCGTAAATAGTTTTTTGGAGCTTGGTCAGTGTAAAACACAGACAATGGTATCGTTGCCAATCCTTTTTCTTTGGTCAACCAAATAGCGTAGTCCACATCGTTCATATCGGTGACCTGTGAGATATCAATAACCTGAAAATATGTTCCTGAACAAGGCATCAACTTGAATGCGGTGTTTACCAGTTTGTTGGCTAAAAACTGTTGCTTTGCGCGATAAAATGACGCCAATTCAGTTACGTTAAACGATTTAAGGTATTCTGAAACGGCATGTTGTGCAAAGTGGCTGACTGAAAACACTAAAAATTGATGCACTTTTTTGATTTCATCCATTAACGGTTGACATGCTGTTAAATAGCCCAACTTCCAGCCTGTAACATGTAATGTTTTTCCAAATGAAGAAACAGTTATTAAGCGATCAAACAATTGAGGATAATAGTTTAAACTCACTTTTTCTTGATTGAAGTTAATGAACTCATAAACCTCATCCGAAAGCACCATGCAATTCGGGAATTTTTCCAATACAGCAACTAAATCATCTATTTGTTGCTTACTAAAAACAGTTCCTGTTGGATTATGTGGATTGTTGAGAATGAGCATACGGGTCTTGTTACACATCGCATCCTCAATTGCTTGCACATCCAATTCTAATCGATTTGTGAGTGGAATATGTATCGCTTTACCTTTTACTAGGTCTACTGCTGGACGATAACAATCATAGGCAGGGTCAATGATTATCACTTCATCATTTTCGTGAACTAAAGCCTGAATCACTGTAAATATAGCTTGTGTAGCTCCAGCAGTAATCAATATGTCATCAACTGAAAGTGTGCGTTGATACGATTCCCCAATAATGCGTGTAAGTTGTTCTCGAAGCGATATCAAACCTGCCATAGGAGCATATTGATGAACGTTTTCATCCACCGTCTGCTTCAAAATTGTTTTAAATGCCTCTGAAACAGGAAAATTTGGAAATCCTTGAGAAAGATTTATCGCCCCAACTTCATTTGCTAGTGCACTCATTTGTGTAAAAATAGTTGTTCCTACATGTGGAAGCTTTGATGTCAAATTCACTTTTGTATCTTTGGTGTTTATTTGGATAAAATTAAAATGAAAAATCGAATTACATCTGCTTTGGTCGTTACAATTGTTATTCTTTCTTCGTGTAACTCAACGAATGACCTGTGCGTGTGCATTGAAAAAGGGAGCGAACTGAATGAGTTTTCAAATGAGTTACTCATGAGTGAATTCGTATCGGAAGAGCAAGAAAGTGAATTGTATCAACTTCGAAATGAAGTTGATAGTTTATGTGCTCCTTTCAAAGAAATGGGGCCAAAAGAGCTTTATGAGCTACGCAATGCATGTGGTGATTATCCCGAACCATAATCATGGGGGCAATGGCCCTGTGTATCGTGCACATGGATTCTCAGACGTAAAACAGTTTGTTTGGCGTGTGAATTGAATGATTCGTTGTTCTTCCGCCACAGTGAAACTTGTTTCTGGTTTTGCGTACCATTCGCGATAACAATCCTCACCTAAATAGGTCATCGTCGTACTATTTTCTTTCTGCTGATAGGGTTGGTAAAATTTGTCAAAAGGGAAATTTTGAGTTGCTTTTATCACCACATACTCACCAGCTGGAAGCCAAATTGTAGCTTTTCCATTTTCGTCAGTCGTAAAACTTAATAGTGACATTTCGTTTTCAGTATTCAGTTTGCCTCGTTTAATATAAAACGTTTCGTTTGAAATTGGATGAATAGAACCCCGTTCTTGTTCAGGAGATGGATACGCTCCACCGCAATATGGTTTATGATATTGCGCAATTAATTCAATTTTGATTTCTTTTGCCGCAGATTTTGTCATTTCCCTAGGGCTATTTGCACAGGAAAATAAAACTAAACTCATTACGATATACAGCCGGATGATTTTCATAGTTTTTATGAACTAAATTTCCTGAAAATAGGCAACAATTATGCCAAATACATATTGCGTTTATTCGAAATTAAGCAGCGTTCGAAATGGCGTATAATTTTAACTTATTAATCATACTTACCAAACCATTTGCTCGAGTTGGCGATAAGTGTTCTTGCAGACCAATTTTCTTGATAAAACTCAATTCTGCTGTAGCAATATCTTTAGGTTCTTGGTTAGACAACACACGAATCAAAAGGGCTATTACTCCTTTCGTAATGATTGCGTCTGAATCTGCCGTAAATACTAATTTGTCTGAAACCTTTTCGGCATGAACCCACACACGACTTTGACAACCTTTAATCAGCTTATCATCCGTTTTATATTGGGCGTCAATTAGCGGTAAATCTTTTCCTAATTCAATGATGTATTCGTACTTGTCCATCCAATCATCATACACTTCAAATTCTTCGATGATTTCTTGTTCTATTTCCTGAATTGATTTCATGATGCAAAATTAGTAAAAAAGCAATTGAATTATCTCAACATAGCAACAGCTCGGTTCAATGCAGCAATCATCACATCCACTTCCTCTTTGGTGTTGTAAAATGCAAAGGATGCGCGAATGGTCCCTGGAATTTGGTAAAAATCCATAATGGGTTGCGTACAATGGTGTCCAGTACGCACAGCAATGCCCATTTTGTCCAATAAGGTTCCTACATCGTAGGGGTGTGTCCCTTCAATCAAAAAAGAGATTACACTAGCTTTGTGTTGCGCTTGTCCATAAAATTGGATCCCATCAATTTCCTGCAATTTGGCAGTAGCATATTCTAACAATTCCTGTTCGTGTCGCTGTAACCCTTGCATATCAATCGACTGTAGGTATTCAAACGCTTTCCCTAGGCAAATTACTCCCGCAATATGTGGTGTACCTGCTTCGAATTTATGCGGTAGTGTGTTATAGGTTGTTTGCTCAAACGTCACATTCGCAATCATATCTCCTCCACCTTGATATGGTGGCATTTGATTCAATAACTCTTCCTTACCATATAATACACCAACGCCAGTAGGCCCAAATAATTTATGTCCTGAAAGTGCCAGGAAATCACAATCCAATTCTGTTACATTGACAGGCATGTGTTGTACACTTTGAGCCGCATCAACCAAAAATTTTGCACCAACTTGATGCGCTTGACGAATCATTTCTTTGATCGGATTAATCGTTCCTAATGCGTTAGAAATATGTGTGATTGCCACTAATTTTGTTCGATCAGAAAGTATTGTTGCATAAGCTTCCAAGTCTAATTCACCTAATGTATTCATCGGTACAACTCGCAATTTACACCCTTTGCGTTGACACAGCATTTGCCACGGAACAATATTCGAATGGTGCTCCATTGCCGAAATAATAATTTCATCTCCCTCTTTCAACAACTCCCCAAACGAAAAAGCGACCAAGTTAATACTGTCCGTAGTTCCTTTTGTCACTATTATTTCGTGCGAATGGGTAGCTCCCAAATAATTTGCAATCAAGGTTCGAGCATCTTCGTAAGCTTGTGTTGCAACCTGACTCAAATGGTGTACACCACGATGAATGTTAGCATTATAAGTTGCATAATATGCATTTATTGCATCCAATACCACCTGTGGTTTCTGTGAAGTGGCTCCATTATCAAAATAGACCAATGGCTTACCATTTACTGTTTCATTTAATATCGGGAAATCCTTGCGGATAGATTGTACGTCAAATTTTTGAGGCATCTCAATTCTTTTTTACAAAGTTACAAATCAAATACAACCAATCTCGAATAAAATTGTTGAATTTGACAAGATATTAATACATTGAGCATTCATAAATAATTATAGATAGAGTTCATATCCATTTATTAGTTTTGTAAATCAGAACTATTGAGAATAATTAATTAAATTGCGAGCAAAGAATAAAATTAACATGATTGTACATATAAAAAATACGTCAAACTATCCTCTACCTGCATACGAAACACCCCTTTCTGCTGGCGTTGATTTGCGTGCCAATAATGGCGAACCAATTGTTCTAAAACCCTTAGAAAGAATGTTGGTGAAAACTGGGCTTTTTATCGAAATTCCTGCAGGATACGAAGCACAAGTTCGACCTAGAAGTGGATTGGCATTGAAAAAAGGTATCACTGTGTTAAATTCACCAGGCACAATTGATGCGGATTATCGTGGAGAGGTTGGCGTGATTCTTGTAAATCTTTCAAGTAGTGAAGTCACATTAGAAGATGGAGAACGGATTGCACAACTTGTATTTGCTAAAGTTGAACAGGCTACTTGGCAACCCGTAATCGAATTGTCTGAAACTGAACGTGGCGCAGGAGGTTTTGGAAGTACTGGAACCAAGTAACTTCCTATTGCAGGCACTTAAAAAATTAAACTAAATGAAAATTATTGTCCCAATGGCTGGTCGTGGAAGCCGACTAAGACCGCATACATTAACAACCCCAAAGCCCCTAATTCCTGTAGGCGGAAAACCAATTGTTCATCGGTTGGTTGAAGATATTGCTGCTGTGTGTAATGAACCTATCGAAGAAATTGGATTTGTAATTGGAGATTTTGGTGAGGCAGTAGAAAAAGAATTGATCCAAGTTGCCGAAAAACTTGGCGCAAAAGGGCATATCTTTCATCAAACTGAGCCCTTAGGAACAGCTCATGCAGTATTATGCGCCGAGCCTTTATTGTCTGGTAAAGTGGTTGTCGCTTTTGCGGATACGTTGTTCAAGGCAAATTTCAAAATGGAAGATGATGTGGACGGCGTGTTGTGGGTAAAGCAAATTGACGACCCTAGTGCATTTGGCGTAGTGAAAATGAATGAAAAAAAGGAAATCATTGATTTTGTCGAAAAGCCCAAAACGTTCGTCTCTGATCTAGCTATGATTGGAATTTATTATTTCAAACAAGGTGAGGAGCTAAAAGAGGAACTTAACTTCCTAATTGACAATAAAGTTGTGAAGGGAGGTGAATATCAACTTCCAGATGCATTGCGCCGAATGACTGAAAAAGGAACTAAATTTAAACCCGGTGAAGTCTCTGAGTGGTTAGATTGCGGAAATAAAACCGTTACGGTATACACCAATCAACGTGTATTGGAATATGATCGAGAAAGGGGCGTGCAAAATGTAAGTAAAACTGCAAATATCGTAGGTTCGGTAATTATTCCCCCTTGTTTCATTGGTGAAAACGCATCCATTTCGAACAGTGTCATAGGACCACACGTAAGCTTGGGCGCAAACTGTAAAGTAAAAAATTCGGTGATTTCAAACTCACTTATCCAATCAAATACACACATAGAATTTTCAAATTTGAAGGGTTCTATGATTGGCAATGAATGTCAAGTTATAGGAAAGGCACGAGATTTGAGCATTGGTGATTATTCAATACTGAACGAATGAAAAATTTAATCATCATACTGTCTTTGTGGGGAGCTGTATTGCCTTCTTCTGCGTTGTTTGCACAAAAGAATAAAAAAAACAAAACGGAAGATCGCATCAAAACAGAAGCGAAAGACGATATCATGTCGTTACCCAAAGACCGCACTCCATACAAAGCGAAATTTTACGAAGCGCTTCGACTAAAAACAGTGGGGGATTACACTAGTGCAATTGCATTGTTTGAAGAATGTTTGAAGATGAATGAAAATGATGATGCCGTTTTGTATGTATTGGCCGAATTCTATGCAGGGAAACGTCAATTTTCTAAAGCGAAAAGCTACATCACTAAAGCTTATCAGGTTGACCCCGATAATCTTTGGTTTTTAGAATTATTAGCATACGTTCAACAAAACCTTGGGTTGTATGAAGAGGCCGAAATCAGTTTTAAAAAACTTACAGAGATTGAGCCTTTCAATATTGACTGGTTGTATTATTATTCAGAATCTCAATTGTATAACGGAAATATTAAAGGAGCTATACTCACCTATGAACGACTAATTGAGGAGGCAGGTCCTATACCCGAATTGGTGCATCGAAAAATTGAATTATTAATTGATCAAGGTCAAACAAAACAGGTAATTAAAGAACTAAAAGCGTTGATTATTGAATATCCTGATATTCCTGAATACACTGGAATGCTTTTGGATTATTACCAAACCAATCAATTGAATGAAGAAGCGAAAATTCTTTTGGATGAATTAATTAGCAACGACCCTCACAATCCACACCTTCACCTCTCTATGGCTGATTATTACAATGCAGAAGGGAATCGAGAAAAAACATATTATCACCTAAGGGCTGCTTTCGAAAGCGACATGCTGGAAATTGATGCAAAAGTAAAATTGCTTATTGATATTCACGATAATCAAACACCTATTGACAAAGAGGCGTTCAAATTAGTGGACATTCTGGTTGAAAAACACGGTGGAGATGCTAAAACATTTGCCATAAAAGGTGATTTTCACCTAAAAAACAAGGAGCAGAAAGAAGCATTGATTGCTTTTCGAAAAGCACTTGAATTTGACAAAACGCGCTACCCCATTTGGCACGAAGCACTGCTACTCGAATTTACTACTCGTGATTATGAATTGCTTTACCAAGACAGTAAAGTAGCTCTTGAATACTTCCCTACCATTTCGAATGTGTATCTGTTTGCAGGACTTGGTGCATTATACACCAATAGAGCAGAAGAAGCGATTGAATTACTCGCTATCGGTAAAGACTTTGTGGTAAAGGACAAACTGTTGAATGCTGAATTTAATTTTCAATTAGGTGAAGCGTATATGGCCACATTACAATATGACGTGGCACAGGTTTATTACAAAGAAGCATTAAACTTGGATCCCTCGAATGCTGTTTACCTGAATAATTATGCCTATAAATTGGCAATTCATGATGTATACATTGCGGATGCTTTTGATGCGATTGTAAAAGCAGATAAGATTTCTCCCAATCAAGCTAACTTTTTAGATACATACGCATGGGTTTTATTCAGAAAAAAGGATTATAGACAAGCATTATCCAAAATCGAAGTAGCTTTTCAACGTTCTCCATCGAGTGCTGTTATTGCAGAACACTATGGCGATATTCTATTTAAATTGGGACAAGAGGAAAAAGCATTGGAATTATGGTTAACTTCGCGCGATTTAGGAAAGTCAGATGAAGTATTGGATAGAAAAATACAAACTAAAAAGTATCATGAGCGTAAACCTTAAGTTAACTGCATTTTTATTCAGTTTCTTTTTAGTTGTAGCCTGTGCAAAAAAGTCAATACCTGTCGGTTTAGAAAAACTAGAACGGAAAAAAACGAGTGAATTAGTTGATCAATTGGAACTATTATCAAATCCAGAATGGGATTTTTTATCGACTAAAATTACGACTCGATTTCTCTCTAACGAACACAAACAGAATTTTAAAACTAGCCTGAAAATGAAAAAGGATAGTTTGCTGAATGTGACCATTACATTTGCTGCCATCCCCATTATTAACGCCGTTCTTTCTCCCGATTCACTAAAAGTAGTGAACAAAAAAGACAAGTGTTACATGCTTGAAGATTTGCGTTTTTTAAAACGTAAATTTGAAATACCATTCGAATTTTCACAAGTGGAAGAACTGCTATTAGGTCTACCCTTAGCGTGGGATAAGGAATCCAGATACCATCAGTTAGAAGATTTATACCATTATGTAATCAGTTCACACAAAAAACGTTTCGTGAATCGTCGGGAAACCAAAAATGATGATGAAATATTGATTCGTTATTTTCTTTCGCCAAAAACGATGGAGTTGGATCAAATACTATTAGATAGTCCTCAAGACACGACCAGTATACGTATTCAATATTTTGACCGTTATAATGATGGCAGTTTTTCATTGCCACAACGAACTGAGATTAATATATTTACACCTCGGGATACCATTTACGTGGAATTGAAATTTCAAAAACCTGAAGTAGAAAAGGAAAAAGTCATCTTTTTGACGATACCTGAAAACTATGAGAAATGTAATTAACATATTGTCTATTTGTTGTTGCACACTAGTCGCATTGCACACATTTTCTCAACAGAAAAGTGAAAAGCTTATTCAGGAACAAGCTCAACTTGAAAAACAAATTAAAGCCACAAAAACGCTTTTAGAATCAGCTCAAAAAGGAACCCAAAGTAGTTTTCAAGAGCTTCAACTAACCGAACAAAATATTCGCTTTCGTGAACAATTGATTGCTAATATTGATCAGCAAATTAAAGCCACAGATAATCGAATCAACGAAATTGAAGGCACTATTAGCACCCTGAATTCAAAGATTGAAAGTTTAAAAGAGCAATACCGCGCAATGGTATTTTACGCCTATAAAAAACGGAATAAATATGACCGTATCATGTTCGTTTTCTCCAGCGACAATTTTAACCAAGCATATAAGCGAATGGTTTACTTGGAGAAAATAAAGGAGATTCGCCTACGTCAAGTTATGCTGATTCGCCAAAATCAAGAATTGCTCCAAAAGGAAAGTGTTGAATTGAATATGCAACGCGAAAAATCGATTGCGTTGGCTAATACCAAACGAACCGAACGTGAAGCATTATTAGTAGACAAAGCGAATCAACAAGAGCTTTACAATGAATTTAAATCACGTGAAGCAGAACTTGTTGCAAAATTAAGGGACGAAGAACGGAAAAAAGCAGCACTGCAAGCCGAAATTCAAAAAGCAATTGCAAAAGAATTAGAAGAGGCACGCAAAAAAGCGGAAGCGGAACGTTTAGCTCGTGAAAAAGCCGCTCGCGAAAAAGCGGCAAAAGAAGGCGTAGCTGTCGTTACACCAAAAGAAGACGTTACCAATGCAGAAGTCAAATTTGGTTTAACTCCCGAAGCAAGATTAATTGGAAACGATTTTACTGCCAATAAAGGAAAACTACCCTACCCTGTGGAAAGCGGAACCGTAACCGAAAAATTCGGTAAAAATCCACATCCAACTGTACCGAATATTTATACTTACAACAACGGTGTAGATATTAGCACGGCTAAAGGCGCTACTGTTCGAGCTGTTTTTCAAGGCGAAGTCACATCCGTACTGAATATTCCAGGTGCGGGCAAGGTAGTCATTGTTAAACATGGAAATTACCGTACGGTTTATTCGAACCTTCAGGACGTGTATGTAGATAAAGGAACAAAAGTGAATGTGAAACAAATCATTGGTTCATTACTCCCCCAAGGAAATATCTCCATCGCCCACTTTGAAATTCACGAAGTCAAAGTGAATTCCGTTGATAAATTGAACCCTTTGTATTGGCTTAGTAATTAGTTTTTGCTGTTGATAAACAACAGTCTTACCTTAAAAGTCAGGCACATTTTGGATTAAAAACAACGCGTTTTTAATTTTAATGTCGAAGAATAAATACTGGAAGAATTAGAATGATTTACGGAGGGTTTAATTCATACAAATTCTTGGATAATGTCAGTCCAACCAAAGCACTTGAGGTAATTGAAAAAATAAAAAATGTAGCTCACATCAACTAAATTGACGAGCGGAGTAACTGGAACCAAAAAACCAGTGTCTCCTAGTTGGAAACCATCACCTACAATTATAAACGTGTAAGTCTGTATAGTCTACTATGTTTTCAATCGACAATGCAAAGTTGCGATGGCTTCAAAATTAGATTTGTGTTTTAGTTGTTAGTATCCGAATGCTATTCGATTGTATATGTATTGTTAATTGTTTATCAACTGGTTAATGCTGAAATAAATATTGGATTTATTGATTTTTTAGTATTTTTATGGGGTGAGTGATGTGTCGGGCTTGCTTATAAAATTAGCTGTAATCTTAAATCAACAAAATGTCTACAAATAACACAAAGGATTATTGTCCAAACTGTCAACAAACTACAAACCACAAGTGTCTATTTAGTGTTAGTGAAATGTCTGAATATAACTCTGAATTTCATTGGGAACAAAACTATGAAACCATACAATGTTTAGGTTGTGAAAATATTCAATTTAGAAATCGCTACACACATGAAGATATGTTTAGATATACAGAAGAGGGCTATGAAGAATCTTATGATGAATCCAAATATTATCCAAAAGTGTTAAATAATCACTCTCTGGTTAAAAACTTACATCATCTTCCTGACAAAATAAGAATTGTATATATTGAAACGATTGAAGCTTTAATAAACAATTGTTATTTACTTGCAGGAGTGGGATTAAGAGCAATAATTGAAGCAATTTGTATTGACCAAAATATCTCAGGAAGAAATTTGGAATTCAAGATTAATAATCTTGTGCGAAATAAGCTAATAACTGAAAAAGATGGAAAAAGACTTCATAGCATTAGATTTCTAGGTAATGACTCTGTACACGAAATGGATGTTCCAAAGGAAGAGAAATTACGAATCGCTCTCGAAATTGCAGAACAACTAGTTAAAAGCCAGTACTTAATTGACATTGATATAAGCCAACATTTAGATACAATAATTTCAGAATATGAAGATTTTAAAAATATTATACTAAGAAAAATTAGAACTGTTGTAATAAATATTGGGGATGAAATAAATATAAAAGAAATTCTAAAAAAAGACTTCAGAAGAATTGAAACTAGTTACTTGTCAAATTTCACTACTCAATTAGTTGATGAGATCCAAAACAATATTATTACCACAATTTCCGTGGGTAAATTTGAAAACAATCAACAATATTTCATAAAGAACTAAAAAACATCTAACAACAGTTTGGTAAAATGGCGGGGTTAGTGCTAAAATCAACAGCAGTACTTCGATTTCTGGCACTTCACCAAGCTACGAACATTGACAACATTTTTATGAACGACTCACTTGAAAAAATTGTAACAAGAAATTTTAGCTCATTAGTAACGGAAACTAGGTCTAAAATTGAAAAAGAAACCATTCAGACTATTTTAGGCAACAGAACACCTTTAACTGTTAATTTATTTTCAGATAACATTTCTGACTATTTGTATTTTTTAGTTTGCCAAAGAGTAACCACTTCTTTTTCGACAAGATTAGGAAAAGTAATAGAGAAATTATGCGAGGATTTGGTCACATATCGTGGGGGACAAATAATCCAAAATCCAAAACCTTACGATTTAAAATTTATACTAAACAATACAGAAGAATATTGGATCGAAATAAAATCTATTGGGGGTCAAAATAGCAGTAATAAACAAACAATTTTAGAACGCAAGATGAGCGCTGAAGACCAAGGGAAAAATTTTAGACTTTGTATGTATAATGATGATAAAGAATTTAAAGACGATTATATTCTTAATGGAAAGCAATTTTGGAATTTCATATTGGGTGAAAATGATTCTTTAGATAAAATTTTTAAGTTGCTTAAAGGTAAAGGAATTGACTTGTCATTTCAGACTATTATTGAAGAAAATTTTAATAGATTAAAGTCTGAATATGAAGAGAAACACTGTTACTAACATAGGTTTTGTGTCAGGTGGGGTTAAGTGCAAACTTGGAGCTTTGTGCTTCGATCAAAGTTTCTACTTGGTTGAGACAGTATAGAGCATCGAAATCGCCACATCGGGTAGATGCATTCTAAGATAAAAAACGAGTTTTTATCCATTATTTACGTTGCGGACTGAAATTTAATCGGTAGATTAGAGACAAACCATTTTGACAGATATCAAAAAAATACAAAGCAAATTGCAATGGGATAATGAGTTAATCGACCCGAAATTTTTGAAGTCTAAAAGCTAAAACATCATTTTTCATTAGCTATACCGACTTAGAGGAGTACATACTACTTTGTTATCCATTTAAAGAAGTACTCAGCAGACAAAAATGCTACCTTTACATTCAAAACAATAGTAATCTTAACAAAAAATTAGGGTATTCTGCCACCAAAAGATTCAGATATTATACCACCACATAAAATAAAGTAGTAAATTTAAACCACTAGAATAACTATAATGACTTATAATTTCATCGACTTATTTGCAGGAGCAGGAGGTCTTTCCGAAGGATTTATCCAAGCTGGTTTTGAACCTGTAGCGCACGTTGAAATAGAAAAATCAGCTTGTAATACACTAAAAACTAGAGCCGCTTATCATTATTTAAAGACTAACAAGAAATATAAAACTTATATATCATACCTCAAAGGAGAAATTTCTCGTGAAGAACTTTATAAAAATGTACCAAATGAAATTTTAGATTCTGTTATTAATTTACCTATCGGAGATGAAAATAACCCATTAATTCAAAAACAAATAGACAAATATTTAGGCAAAAAAACGGTTGATTTAATTATTGGAGGACCGCCTTGTCAAGCTTATTCATTAGCTGGTAGATCAAGGTCTAAAACAAAAATGGAAGGTGACCCAAGAAATTATTTATTTGTTCAATATGCCGCCTACCTAGAAAAATATCAACCTAAAATGTTTGTTTTTGAAAATGTTCTTGGGCTAAAATCAGCCAAAAAAGGATTTTATCTTGCTGAAATGGAAAAGTTATTCTTTGAAAAGGGCTATCAAATTAAACTTTTTACTCTTGAAGCAAAAAACTTTGGTGTACTGCAAAATAGAAAAAGAATAATCATACTTGGTTGGCAAAACAAACTAAAGATAACTATTCCAAATTTGGAAGAAATTGCAATTAAGAGTAATTATTTAGTTAAAGATTTATTGAATGATTTACCAGTTATAAAAGCTGGTGAAGGAGCAGACAGATTTTTGAAATACAAAACAGAAACAACCGAGTACCTAAAATTTCACGCCTTACGAAATGGAATTGATGTTTTAACCCAACACGTTGCGAGACCGCATAGAGAACAAGATAAAGAAATTTATAAAATTGCAGTTCAAAAATGGGAGAAAAAACAAGAAAGATTAAACTATAATGACCTCCCCGAACGATTAAAGACACATCAAAATCGCACTTCATTTTTTGACAGATTTAAAGTCGTTGCGGCAGATTTACCACACTCTCAGACTGTGGTCGCTCATATTTCTAAAGATGGTCATTATTATATTCATCCTGATATTAAGCAGAATAGATCAATTAGCATTAGAGAAGCTGCCCGCCTACAATCATTTCCTGATGATTATTATTTTGAAGGAGAAAAAGAAGGGGCAAATAGAACGGCTGCGTTTAAACAGATCGGCAATGCTGTGCCGCCTTTGATGGCGAAGGCGATTGCGGAAGAATTAATAAAAAGCTTAATATGAGTAATGATATAACATATAAAATAAGACCAGCTGCAAGATTAATCCACACTATTGGTAGTGATTTAATAGGAGATTCATATGCAGCTTTAGTTGAACTTGTAAAGAATTCTTATGATGCTGATGCTTCCAAAGTTGATATTGTATTTAAATATACTGAAATCGGAAATGAAAAAGCCTTAATTATATCCATTAAGGATGATGGACATGGTATGGATTTCGATACAGTTATCAACAAATGGTTAGTTCCCGCCACTGATGATAAATTGAAAAGAAAAATTAGTAAAAAAGGCACGAGAATATTACAAGGAAGAAAAGGAATTGGTCGTTTTGCAGCTTCTATTTTAGGACAAGAAATGACACTTTCCACAGTAGCAGAAGATGGAGAAAAATCAGAAGCTGTTATTGATTGGAGGATTTTCAAGACAGATGAATATTTAGAAAACATTGAACTTCTTGTTGAAAAGAATGAAACAGGCGAACCATCTAGTACAGAAATTCTAATTATTGCCAAAGATGAGACGTATGAAGAGGTAGTTTTAAATGAAGAAGGATTTGAAGAAACAGTTGAAAAAATTGATGCTAAATTATCCTATTGGAATAAAGACACTTTAGAACAGTTGATCAACGAATTGCGAAAACTCATTTCACCTTTTGAAGAATCAACGGATGATCATTTCAAAATTAATTTGTCCTTTGTAAATTCACCATTTACAGATATAGATAAGAATATAAAAATTGATACTTACCCGGTTGTACAATTTTATGATTATCGTATTTCGGGAACCATATCAGACAATGGAAAAGCTAATCTTTTATTTGAAAACAATGTTAATCCTGAAGTTGTACAAAAAGAAAATATTTCTGCAGATTTTGAATTAACTGGGAACAATAAATACTGTGGTATTTTAAAAATCGACTTTAGGGTTTTTGATAGAGAACCTGAAGCAATAGACAATTTAATAAATAAAGGTTTAATCAACCCTGTTTCAAAAAATCTAATGGGGAAAAAACAAGCGAAACAATTGCTTGATGAAGTATATGGTGTCAACGTTTATAAAAATTCATTTCGAATTAGACCATATGGAAATGCTGGGATTGACTGGTTGGATTTAGATAAAAATAGAATACAAAACTTTACATTAAAAATTAGTAATAATCAAATTATAGGGTTTGTTACGATACAATCAGAAGAAAAATCTGGGCTTGAAGAAAAAAGCGCAAGAGATGGATTAAAAGAAAATGAATATTACTTTGGTTTAAAGGAACTTGCTCAGAAAGCTTTATTTGAATTAGAAACCAGAAGATTAGCCTATAGAATTAAAAGCGAAAAAAGCAGAGGAAAACTAACAAAAGTACAAGATACCATAAATTCTTTGTTCAGTTTAGCAGAAGTAAAGTCAACGATAGGTAAAAAGCTTTCAGAATTCAAAATTGATAAAAAAGCCATTAATGAAATAAATATAATATTAACAAAGGAAGAAGAGAAAAAATTAGAATTAAAAGAAGAAATTGAGAAAACGATTGCAATTTACCAAGGTCAAGCTACTTTAGGAAAGATTGTTAATTTCATTCTTCACGAAGGTCGAAAACCATTACAGTTTTTTAATTCAGAAACTAAAGTAATGGAACGTTATTTGAAATTTTATAGAGCCACGAAAGATGAAGAAAATCTAGATGAATTAACACAAAGCATCAATGGTTTTAAAGTAAATAGTAAATTCATTTCAGATCTTTTTAAACGAATTTCACCTCTTGCAAAGCAAAAAAGAGACAAGAAAATAAATTTCCCTGTAGTTCAGGTTATTAATGAAAGTAAAGATGTTTTTAATTCCCATTTAGAGGATACGAATATAAAATTCACGGTTACAGGAAATAAGGATATAGAAATATTTGGATGGTCCGAAGACTTATATATTGCCTTAACCAATTTAATTGAAAATAGTGTTTATTGGCTTGGGATCTCTAAATCCAAAACTAAAGAAATAAAAATCGATGTAGTAGAGAACAAAAACTCTGTAATTATTGATTTTAGAGACTCTGGACCTGGACTAACTGATTTAGAAATAGAATCAGGTGCAATATTTGAACCTGGTTATTCGAAAAAAATTAATGGAACAGGGTTAGGTTTGGCAATTGCAGGAGAAGCAATCGATAGATTAAACGGCGAACTTTCTGCAAGAAAGAGTACAGAAGGAGTCTATTTTCAAATTGAAATCAACAAGTAACTATGAAAGAACTAAATTTACTAATTGTCGAAGACGATTCTAACGTTATTGCAATGTACACAAGAGATATAGACTCTTACAACAAAACAAATTCTAGTATCAAAATAGAGGTAACTATTCTTTCGGATAAAGACCAGGCTATTGATATTCTTAAAAATTCTGATAATGTTTTTGATGGAGCTGTTATTGATTTAGATTTAAAACAATCAGGTGGTAGCGACAGTTCAGGTAATGAAGTGATTAGAGAAGTGAAGAGTAATTTGAGATTTCCTGTTTTCGTTATTTCTGGAACCTCACACAATATTGACCAATCGTTGAGCGAAGAAACATCCTTTTTTAAAGTCCGTAATAGAGATGATGATTTCGATTTTATTGAAGAAATTGTAGCTATTTACAACACTGGTATTACAGAAATATTAAATCGGAAGGGAACAATAGAAAGTTACATTAATGACATTTTTTGGAATCATTTATCCAGTTCTTTAGACTTATGGACTAACGATAGTAAAAGGAGTCCAGAAGAAAAACAAAAATCTTTACTAAGGTATACTCTACTTCACTTACAAGAATATTTAGAGATTACTGTAGATTCTGAATTCGAAAATTATCATCCTTCTGAAATCTATATTACACCAGTTATAAAGCCTCACGTATTTACAGGTGATATTGTTCGAAATAATGAAGACGCTTTGAATTATGTTGTTCTAACACCTTCTTGTGATTTAGCACAAGGAAAAGCAAGAGATATTCTGCTGGTCACAATTGAACCAATTAAAAATACAATAGCTGGAGATAAAATTGGAGTTCTGAAAAAAGGGATGGCAGAAGAAGAACAAATGAAAGATGCCGAACAAATTTTACGAAAACTAATTCACAATGCTTATTCGAATAAATATCACTTCTTGCCTAGTTACAAAAACATAGATGGAGGATTAATAAATTTTCAAAAGTTACATTCATTAAGAATCAAAGATTTTAATGATAATTATACAAGGATTGCTTCGATTAATGGCAGTTTTACCAAGGACGTTGTTGCAAGATTTTCCTATTATTATTCTAGACAAGGTTCACCTGATTTTGATTCAGATGAAATATTTGATTCCTTATTTGAGTAGTGAAAAGCCAACGCTAGCAAGTTTGAGGAAAGAAAATCCAGTGTACAGCAATGTATGTAGAGTATTTTTTTAGTGACAAATTCTATCCACAAAAATTAAGCAGAAGATAAGAACTATATTATGATGACAATGTCGCATTGTCACCATTTTACTGAAACAAACCTACCGTTGTTTAAAAGTAAATGGCAAGTTCTAAGAACTAGAGATTCAAAAATCGAGTAAGATTTGTTAACTTGCAGTTTGAAATTTGAACGTAAATAAATGCAGCTAAAAGAAAAAATATCACTTGAAGATGTTAATGGACAATCCTTTAAAATCAGGGTGGTAGAAGGTTCTGAATATGGCAAAGCTGCATTTACTCACTATTTACATAATCACAAAAACGGCGTCTCACAATTCTACAAAAAAGAAGCTATACAGCATGTAAAACGTGCTATGATCTACAAATTTCCAGATGAAGAAATTACCTCAATGGTTGCTGAACAAGCATTGCAATATATGCTCTTTGACTACAAAAAAGACGTACCATTTCCTGAGCCAAAAACGCCAAAATTTAAGTTCATCGACCTATTTGCTGGAATTGGAGGTTTCAGAATAGCAATGCAAAGTCTTGGTGGCAAATGTGTCTTTACCAGTGAGTGGGATGAGCAAGCCAAAAAGACATACGAAGCAAATTTCGGTGAAGTCCCTTTTGGAGACATAACTAAGGATGAAACCAAAAAATTTATCCCAGACGGGTTTGATGTACTTTGTGCAGGATTTCCTTGTCAGGCTTTTTCAATTGCGGGTAAAAGAGGTGGTTTTGAAGACACAAGAGGCACGTTATTTTTTGATGTGGCAGAAATAATCAAGAGAAAGCAACCTAAAGCCATTTTCTTAGAAAATGTAAAGGGGCTTATCAATCATGACAAAGGAAAAACGTTAAAAACGATACTAAACGTATTGCGAAACGACCTTGGTTATTTTGTGCCAGATCCTCAAGTCTTGAATGCAAAAAACTTTGGAGTCCCACAAAATCGCGAGAGAATTTTCATCGTTGGATTCAGAGGCGATTTAGGTATAGATAGTTTTGAGTATCCTAGTCCAACAAAAAAAACAGCAACTTTTGAAGATGTAAAAGAAGAAAATGTGGTTTCAGTTAAATATTATTTGTCAGATACTTATCTAAATACTCTTATTAACCACAAAAAGAGACACGAAAGTAAAGGAAACGGTTTTGGTTACGAGATTATCCCAGATAACGGGACAGCTAATGCTGTTGTGTGTGGCGGAATGGGAAGAGAGAGAAATTTGGTATATGACGATAGATTGGAAGACTTTACACCAATTACACACATCAAAGGAGAGGTAAACAGACAAGGAATAAGAAAAATGACACCAAGGGAATGGGCAAGACTACAAGGTTACCCTGATAGTTTTATAATACCTGTTGCTGATGCTTCTGCTTACAAGCAATTTGGAAATTCCGTTGCGGTTCCCGCAATCAAAGCAACTGCAAATGAGATTATTAAAAGAATATTGAAGAATGCTTAAAGAATTAGGGATAATTATAGGAACGGACACAAAAGCAGGTAATGCATTTGAATCATTGTTTCCAAATTTTATGGAAGTCGAATACAAGACACCATCAGAATATGTAAGGACGTATTGGGATAAATACCAAAAACTCGCTGACACAAATAGCAATATTAACGGTAAAGTTTTTGAATATATCTTAGCAACTCTTTGTATTAGAGAAAACATTTTACCCTTGTATTTAAGTGCAAAAGTTGCTTTTGTGCCTAATGTAATCTACGATTTAATGTTCTATACGACAGAACGTGGACCGATTTGTTGGAGTGTAAAGACAAGTTTGAGAGAGCGATATAAGCAAGCTGATTTAGAGTCAATTGCACTTAAATATGTTCACAGAAAGGCATTGAGTTATTTGATAACACTTGACGAAAGAGAAGCAAGAGGGGTAAAAGAAAAAATTAAAACAGGAGATGTAATCGGTTTAGACAATGTAATTGTTGCAACAGAACCAGAATTTGACCAATTAGTAGCTGACTTAAAGACATTTAAATTTGAAGAGCCACCGACAGTTAAAGTGATAGAATCTAGCCAAGTAGTAACAATTGAGAAAGTAAGATCTATATTCACATAAACGACTTAAAAAAGGATACTAGCGAGACACAACGGTTTTTCGTAATAGCGAATGATTTAGTAAATTGGATTGAAGAAATTGAATTTACAATTCTTAATTATCCGCAAAATTAATTTCCAACTTTTGTGTTGCACGCATATTATACTTTTGTGCTGTACGAATATTATACTTTTATGTTTAGCAATCAAGAATTCTAGTTCTAAACACTGAAAAGCAGAAACCAGTTTTGAAGGAAATTAAATAAAAAGTGTAACATACAGCACTAATCACCCTTTTCACCCACTCAAAACAACTAAAACACCCAAATAGTGCAATAAAACACACTATTCATTGTTTATTTGAAATAAATTCCTACATTTACAACTAAAAGAGCCTTATAATGCACTTTTCAGATATTATAAAACAAGTAAAAAACCGAAGAGAAGAACTACAAGTGACACAAGAAACACTTGCAGACATCTCAGGTGTTGGTTTGCGTACACTCAAACAATTTGAGAGTGGAAAAGGCAATCCAACTTTAGAAACGTTGACGAAATTAGCGGATGCGCTAGGAATGGAAGTAAGTTTACAAGTAAAAACACCTAAACGTTATAAATGAGAAAGGCAAAGGTGATCTATAAAAATGAATGGGCAGGAATACTGACACAACATGACGATGGAAGCTTTGAATTTCTTTATCAAGATGCATGGCTAAATGATGTTGCTAAACCGCCAGTGAGTTTAACGCTTCCAAAACAAAAAGCACCTTATTACGCCGAATTTTTGTTTCCTTTTTTTTACCATATGCTTCCTGAAGGTTCCAATAAACAAACGGTATGTTATCATTTAAAAATTGATGAAAACGACTACTTTGGTATTTTGATGGCTACAGCAAAATCAGATGCAATAGGGGCTGTTCGCATCGTAAAAATGGAGGAGCTATGAAAATGCCAAGAATTAACTATTGTCCAGCTACGCTGTCGGAGGGTCACGACACATACAGCAATACTGGGCTTAAACGTGTTTTTGGTGGTAAAAAGGTGAGTCATATCCTACCTTATCCAGCACCAAATTTTAATAACGCTAGTGATGAACGATTTATAGAGAACCGCAAGCGACTTTCAATATCGGGTGTCCAAGAAAAGTTTTCTGTTCTGCTTGAAAAAAACAAACTTCGCTTAATAAAAGAAGGTGAACAAGGTCAGTACATTTTAAAACCCATTCCAGGAGCAGGAAAGAATGCCAATCAAATGCCAGCCAACGAGCATTTAACCATGCAAATTGCAAGACAGGTCTTTGGAATTGAAACTGCTGAAAATGCCTTGATTTTCTTTGAGAATGGAGCTCCTGCTTATATCACAAAACGCTTTGATGCGCGTGAAGATGGTGCTCTTCCAACTGGACAGACAGAGAAACTAGCACAGGAAGATTTTGCTTCGCTAGCAGGTCGCACACCTCAGACCCACGGAGAAAATTACAAATATCTCGGAAACTATTTGGAGTTGTTTGAACTCATGAAGACCTATGTCCCTGCCTATCAAGTTGAAGCGCCTAAACTGTATCGCCTCATCTTATTCAATTACCTGATGTCAAACGGCGATGCACATTTCAAGAACTTCTCCTTGATTGAAACAACGCTAGGGGATTTTAAATTAAGTCCAGCGTACGACCTGTTAAACAGCAGAATTCACATAGAAGACAAAGATTTTGCATTAGAAGAGGGACTATTACCTCCGAAAGAAGCGAAAGGGAAAATCAAAGAACAATTTCAGAAGTTAGGAACACTAGCAGGTATTTCAGAAAAACAGGTCAATAAGATCATCGAAAGCCTAACTCAAAAATCAGAAGAAGTAACACAATTAATTCAGCATTCATTCCTTGAAGAACGCTTCAAACGAAATTACGAACAGGCCTACATGAACCGCTTGAATAAATTAATACGCCCCTGAAACCACAAAATAACTAATCCGCTTCCCCCTATCCGGAATCCAGCCATCGATTTGATGAAGGGTCAGTTGGTGATCCAAAAATTCGTGGTGTTGCTCGCGGAAAAGATTGAGGCCTTCTTGGTCGAAGATTAATACATCGCCGTTTGTTAGATGAGATGGATAGGTCGAGAAATCTTGGTTTTCAACGTACGTAAAACCTCGAACGGCGAGATAAAAGGGGAGGCTTGGCAAGCTGAAATCTTTGGTGAAAACGAGTTGGGTAGATGTCTGATAATTGTCCGCTACAACATGTGCCACTGTTTTGGTGGTACATCTGTCTTCTTCCATACTGCCGACTATAAAAGTCCACGCTAATAATGATGGAATAAGGGCGCTGAAGCTTAGCAGTAAAAAGTCCTTTTCCTTCTTTTTGTAGAGATAAATCCCCAAACCAACGGTCAGGATTCCTGCGAGTAATGAAGCAATCTGAGCCAGTCCTTCTAAAAAATAGAACGCAATAAAAATGAACGCTCCGCCTATTGCCAGCGTTATCACTAATTGAATGATTGCGGTTACGGCATACCATCGCAAATTAGACGATAGGCGCGTACGATAGTATTCAATTTGGTCAGCTACAATGAGACTAATTGCAGGAAAAGCACCAATGGCATACGCGGGTAATTTACTGTTGATTAACTCATAGACAAACCATCCGGCCATCAGCCAAGCTACAAGGAAAATGCTGTTTTCGTTGCGTTCTCGTTTTACGAAAAAGGAAACCAAATGCTGTTTTACTCCCACCAAAAAGAAAGAAGAAAAGGCAAACAAGCCGACTAAAAACACAATCAAAAAATAACCTGGAGGACCCGTTTGTCCAAAAACACCTTCGCCTCGTTTTAGGATATACCAGTCAATCATCCACGTAATGAATGCGCCGCCGTCGAAATCCCAAACAGCTTTGCCCCATAGAAACAAGGGAGCTAATCCTAACAAACTGATTAAAAACAGGTAAATGGTTTGAATGCGGTATGCGCGAAATAAAAATAAAATTCCCAAAATACCGTAGGTAATAATTAGAACTGGTGGTCCTTTTGTCAGCGCTCCGCCTGCAATTCCTAAAAAGAAAAACAACAAGTATATTTTTCGCTTTGATTTGAGGAAATTGAACAAACTCAACACCGCCAAGGTTTCGAAAAACAAAAGCGTACTGTCTGTCACCGAAATTTTGGCAAGTGCAATTAACAGCAAGCTTGTGCTCAGAATAAGCATCGCTTTTTTACTCACGCGTTCTCCAAACAAAGGCACACTCATAAAGCGGACGAGTAAGATAGTACCAATAATTGCCAAAGCGCTGGGTACTCTGGTAGCAAATTCATTCGCGCCAAATAGTTTGAAAGACAAGGTGATATTCCAAAAATGCATAGGCGGTTTACGGTGCACATCCGACCATAAAAAATCAGGAATTAACCAATTTCCCGTTTGCAAAAAATTGTACGCAAAACCCGCATAAGCCGATTCATCCTGATCCCAGAAACCGAGTGTGTGGTTGTTGACAAACAGCGTGAAAATGGCGCATATAAAAATCAACCAATAGAATAAACGGTATTTTTTTGATTCTACCATTTAATGATTACCCTAATTAGAAGTACATTAATTATCAGCAAAATGATAAAATACAAGATGGTTTTAAACCAACTGATTTCGATTTCTGTAAACGAAGGATCAATCTTGCCTTCAGCGTTGCGAATGACGGGATTAAAATACATTTTGGTATAGCCATTCCATTCTTCCGTTTCAAAAACCTCTGCGCGCACGTAGGTATTTTCCTGCTTAATAACATATTCAAGTACATCCGTATTGATCGCTGTAGCAACCACCTCTCCTCTATCGCTAATCAAGGTAATCGAATCGGCAGGGCGTTCCATTTTAATGCGGTAGGTATTCTCAGTTACTGATATTTCCTCCAAACGATTCATTTCTTGCGCCAGCCATCCGCGAGTTGCGTACGAACGACCCGCTTTTAAGGAATTGACCACATTTTCCTTGGTTTTTTCCGATACATCTATCATGGTCCATGCTAATCCACAGCTCGATTCTTCATTGTCGTGAGCATCATCATTTCCTAAAGCCCAAACCACATGTCCGTTAGAAAGCGCATGGTCCCAAGAATGTACAGAAGTAGCGTTTACACTTAAAATTTCCATCAAATCATAATTTTGCAACACTTCCAAATCGGAAAATGCGTAACTATTCTTCCACGATGGATGTGCCAGTGCAATCAAGTTATTCTCTGTTTTCAGCTTATTAATGATGTACTGTTTATGACTGGTAAATTGAAACAATGGGTAATCAAATTTCGTGGCACTTTCTGCATTAATCACCAACTGATGTGCGGCGGCGGCATTAATCCCATGTTCGTATACATCCAGATAAAAATCTCTATCCGAATTGTCGGTTAAACTGTTGTAGTTGGATAAACACGGTAAATCGTAATGAAGGGAATCATAGGTTTCATACATTTCCGCTGACGTATTTCGACCATGCAAAAGTCCACCTAATAATTTAGAATGCGCGTGAAAATTCGCTTTGATCCAATTCCCTTTAATATTGACGTAAGGATTATAAAATTGTTCCCCCGAGAAAGGAGCGTTTGGCTCAAACGAATAGAAAACCACGTTGTAATATGGAATTGAGGCAATGAACAACAATGCCAGAATACATTTTACAACTATTTTTATGATTTTAGTACGCATTGAAAACTCTTCTTTGATGACTTCTTACAATATTATGGAAAACTTTTAAACTCGTGGCTTTAAAGCTTATAAATTTTGGTAAAGAGAATATGTCTACGTGGTGTATATTGTAACAATATTCTCTGTTTAAATTATATGTAAAGTATTGAGGTCATGGGGGTAGGGACGCACGGCCGTGTGTCCCTACCCCATGACAATGATTAATAAACATGTAACTCCGAATCAATCTACCCCCTATACTTCAACGCATAAACCGATTTATAATCTCTTGGATTCTGAAAAAACTGATCCAATTCCTTACGTGATTCTTCGTCTACAAAAGGCATTAACGGTTGTTCGACTTCGAATAGTTTCGGAATGGAATTGCGGATTTTTTCGTCCCAATCGCGGTAATACGTGTCAAAATCGTCAGGCTTAATCACTTTTCGACAATTTTCGAAACCACAGCTTACTTCCATCGGATAGGTTAAATTAAAAATGCCATATTCGTCGGTGATTTGCTCGCCTTTTTTGATTTCGCGAATAGCCATTTCAAATCCGTAGCCTGTGCTAATCGTATTGCAGTTACAACAGTGATTTACATACTTGGCAAAATCCCAACTTATCAATCTGTTTCCATCTTGGTCGATGTAAGAATATTTCTCAATCACTTCCTTCATGACTTCAGAATGCAACAAATAATCGGTTGGTGTAATTACAATTTCGAGGCTGTCTTTTACATAGGTAATTGTACCCTCGGCTATATCTTCTGTAGCGAAGACACCATAGCCCACGTGGTCGTTAATGAACCGAAGTTCAGTGTTTGGATGAATCATAAACCATCAATTTTAATTAATCAATGCCCCCTCGGCTTCATCCCTTCTTCAGGCGACTACGCTTACTCAGCTGTGCTAAATATTGAATCGAATTTATGTGTTTTTTTGATACGTGATTCTGTTTGGTGAAAATTTTTTTTGATTGGAAATTACATTGGTAGGGACGCACGGCTGTGCGTCCCTACCAATGTAATTTGCCCCGATTAATACCCAAAATCAACCCCTTTGTCAATAGCTGGAATTCCTTCGGTTATCCATTTAGGAGCAGGGGTATTCATCAAATAATGATCAAAAAACTGTTTCATACGGATACTCAAATCACGTCGATTACCTTCTTTCATCAAATTGTGGTCGTCGCCGTTGTAGTTTAACAGCCATACAGGCTTGTTTAAGCGTCGTAACCCCATGAACAATTCTATTCCTTGATACCATGGAACTGCGCCGTCTTCGTCGTTGTGCATGATTAAAAGTGGTGTGTTTACTTTCGGTAAACCAAATAGGGGCGAATTCTCTACATAAAGCTCTGGTTTTTCCCAAATCGTTGCGCCAATTCGGCTTTGTGTGTGCTCGTATTGAAACATTCTACTGAAACCACTACCCCATCGAATTCCACCATAAGCCGAAAACATATTGCTCACGGGTGCTCCTGCCATCGCTGCTCTAAAACGCGTGGTCATCGTAATCAATTGTGCGGTTTGGTAGCCTCCCCAGCTTTGACCTTGAAGTCCCATTCGTGTGGAGTCGACAAACGCATAGTTCTTGAGAATGTGTTCCGTCCCTGAAATAATACAATCATAGGCTGATTGAGCTGGTTTTCCAGGTTCGTAGCGCACATCTGGAATAAACACCACATATCCTGCCGAAGCGTATTCCGTAGGGAAAATAATCGATGCTGTTGGGCGAGGTGTCCAATAGCGGTGCAAATTATCGCTATTTAATTCGTAGAAATAGACTAGCATTGGATAGGATTTGCTCGTATCCAAGTCTTCTGGCGTATACAACAGACCTTGCAATTCTTTTCCCATCGGTGTTTTCCATTCTACCAACTCCACATTTGCCCAATTGTATTCACTTTGCTGCGGATTAGTTTCTGTAATTTGTGTTGAGTTCTCAAAATTCAGATCGCTCATCCACAAATCTGGGTAATCTTTAACGGTAGATTTTCTGTACAGAATTGCATCCTTATTCTCCACTTTTTGAAGTGCCGAAATCTCCGCATCAACTTCAAGTTTACGATGTAAATTCCACAAAGAATCTAGCGTATAAATCCCTTTGGATTTTGTTTTCGTGTCCAATGCACTTAACCAAATCCGCTGTGGATCCACGTACAGACTGTCTTTATCCCACTTGTGAATGGTGTATTCTTGCTTATGTGATTTTCCTAAACCATCCGTAATACAACGAAACGAAGAACCATTGCACCTCACTCGATAGATATCATCCTCGGCTTGTAGCCAGACATGCGTTTTTCCTTTTTCCCAATACACCCTATTGATAGCAATAGGATCATGAGGTTGGCCGTTGATGTCATCAAACCAATTTGCAACAAACCCGCACGTCAAACAGTTTGTTTTTCCAGTTTCTAAATTGCGCAGTAGAAACTCCTTTTTTGTAGGATGGAAATAGACCAACTGATTGCCATCAGGAGAAAAGTGCACACGTTCTGCAAAACCTTCCAACAGAAGTTCAGGTTCGTCTTTATCAATGTCAACCAAATAATAATCGCGTTTCCAAGGATAGCTCCAACCTGCTTCTTGCACATACGGTTTATCACTTGAAGCAAGAAAACGTTTTGTTTGATCATCGCTCCCAAAATTCACTTTGATGGAATCGTTTTCTAAGATTTTAAATCGACGGTTTTCCCAATCGTAAAATGTCAAGAAGTTCTCATTTTGTTTCTTCTTCATGTTTTTCAATTGCTGGGGTTGCAACTCACCATCCTTCCAACTCCAAATATCGACTTTGAACTTTTCACTTGGAGTCAAAGTATCTTTTACTTCGCGCTTTGGTAGTGGTGCTGTTCCAAAAAACAAGCGATTTCCATCTTTCGCAAAACGCAATTTTCCGTGCTCACTCACAGAAAAGCCCTTTGGCATTCCTGTATACAAACTGTCAATTTGTAATTGGGGTAAGTCTTCCGATAAATCAATTAGATAGAGTGAATAGTGTTTATTGTTTTTAACTGTATCACGGCTAGCTAGAAAAGCAAACTTGGTCTCTGTTGCGTTCCATGCCATATCTCCAATAGCCGTAAATGGGAAAAAATATTGATTCTTAGAATTGTCTGATACATGCCGGACATCTAGCTTATAAAGCTCTTCCTTATCCCTTTTTTCGTGTGAAATAAACGCAACATAATTACCACTGTCACTCCATTGATATTCTTTTACATCGATAAATTGAAATTTTATATCCGTTGTAGGGTTCCATATTGTCAATAGTTTCCCATCAGATGTATAGCTATCTACCACTTCGCCTTTTCGTTTCTTTTTAGCTTTTTTCTTTTTCGGGGTTTCTATCACAGGAAATTTATTTTCATCCTTTCTATAGGCAATCCATGATGGATTATCCGATGACTTTACATCCAATACTTTAGGGATTAAAGTATGTTGATTTGTTTCAGGAACCCATACCCAAAGTGTATCTTTTGGGAATTTTTCTTTCTTTACCTTTTCCAATTCAAGCTTGCGAATGGTGTCAAATTGTGGTTTAATTTGTCCGAAAAAAAATTGATTGTTTTTACCGATTTTCAATTGGGAAATACGCCAAATAGTATCACTTTCAATCGTAAATGTTTGTTGAATTACACCAAATCCATCTCCCCTGTATGGAGCTAATTCGTAAGCAATCCAAGCACCATCTTTACTAATGTGATAGGTTTTTAACGTTTTCCACTCATCAAATTGTTGATCAGACAACGGTATCTTTTGTGCAACTAACGCACCCATCAATAAGCAACCAATAAATGATAGAACAATACGCATAACTCGTGTGTTTTTAGCTAAAATACTAACTAATCACCAATTTGATTTAAAAAATAGGAGAAACACTTCTAATCTCCAATGCATTAAATGTGTTTATAGTCAAAATATCTACCCTAGTATTCAATTTTGAATGATTTATCTTGGAAATTAGTCATTTAGTCTATATCTTTGGGAGCATTGTATTTTAACATACGCTACGAAATTTTAAAATGAATCAAAAGAAAGAAGACATCATCTATGGTAATTGGTATGATTTAGGCACCTTTGAAATTGCCTACTTTAATAATGGCATCTATCACGCACGATTAAAACGCGACGAAGTGTTTACGCTACAGTGTATACGGAAATCAATGGAATTTAGAGAGAAATTTCAAATTTTCAACGCATATATGTTGGTTGAATTTGGTGAGTTTTCTACTGCAGATTTAGATGCACGCATTTTTTCAATGACCAGAGATGACGAACCATTTATGGCAGAAGCTTACGTAACCAACAACCTTGCCCAACGTATTATTGTAGACAATTACGTTAAACACAATAAACGCAACATCCCTTTTGCACGCTTTGATTCTGTTCAAGAAGCATATAATTGGATTGAAGGATTGAAAAATCAATCAAACTTGAGAACCACTGTCTAACCTAATCCATTCGAGTTTTAACCAATTCATTTGGTAATTATTCCAGATTAGGTTCTGCACTTGAACTGCACTCTTTTTTTTCTATCTACATTTATCCTCGAAAAGAATTGTTAGGTTATGAAGATTAAGCTTATTTGTATTGGTAAAACAAGTAAACACTTTCTAGAAGAGGGCGAAAAAGAATATTTAAAACGCCTTCAAAAATATATTCCTTTTGAAAAAATTGAAATTCCCGATTTAAAAAATAGTAAGAAATATACTGAAGACCTGATCAAAACAAAAGAAGGCCAAAGTATTTTAGACAAACTTGTAGCGGGAGACTACCTTGTACTATTGGATGACAAAGGTAAAAATTTTAGTTCAACCGAATTTGCGACCTACTATCAAAACCTATTTAACAAAGGATTAAAAAATATCGTATTTGCAGTCGGTGGACCGTATGGATTTAGCGAAGCAGTATACCAACGTGCAGATGAAAAAATATCCTTATCAAAAATGACATTTTCACATCAGATGGTGCGCTTATTTTTTATTGAACAAACCTATCGCGCGATGACAATTTTGCGCAATGAACCTTATCATCATGAGTAGAATACCTCTCTAATCTTCTTCCATCTCACGAGCTTTTTGAAGCGCCGTTGCAACTAACCCTGCGGGAATAGTAACTATTCCAACACCAATAACTAATACAAAAAAAGTAAACATCTTTCCTCCTATAGTTATAGGATAAACGTCCCCATACCCGACAGTAGTTAATGTAACAATCGCCCACCATAAACTAGAGAAAATTGATGAAAAATGTGTTGGTTGAGCTTCATTCTCAAAAAAGTAAATTCCTGAAGCAGATAGAAAAATAAAAATTGAAGTCACTATAAAAAATAGTATGATTCCCCGCAATCTTACCAGTAGTTATGAGCAACTGCAATAACCATGCGGTCAAACATCCTTTCTCCAAAGTA
>ERZ869909.109-NODE-109-length-122702-cov-23.246084_pt1 | contig 122702 bp, 122 predicted proteins | sample MGYA00520892_ERZ869909 | MGnify/ENA primary metagenome ERZ869909 (study PRJEB32215, sample SAMEA104723947) | bioreactor metagenome | biome: bioreactor; feature: anaerobic bioreactor; material: water | place: China | collected 2015-03-12 ... | reverse complement strand
TAGTGCGTTCGACTTGCATGTATTAGGCACGCCGCCAGCGTTCATCCTGAGCCAGGATCAAACTCTCCATAAATTTTATGTTTTGTTTGTTTATAGCTCTTCTTTTTTTAATACTCTTGATACACTCATCATCATTCAGTTTTCAAAGACCTTCTTGCACTTCCTCTTGGGCGTGCTTTATAATTCTACCACTTGGCGTTAGCCTTTGTCAACACATAAATAAACTTTTTAAGTTTTGTTCAATTTAGTGTCTAGGATAGATGCTCTTTTGGGAGCGACCTTTATCATTCTAATATATTCGAAACTTAAAGTCAATAGATATGATACAAAAAAAAATGAAATCTTTTAGACTTCATCTTTTAATCGTATCGATTCTTATTTTTACATTCTGTAAAGCACTTCATTTTGATATTGAAAGCCTTCACGATACCATTCTTTAAAATACATAAATAAGGTAAGCTGGTACATAATGTAAAACACTGGTATCATAAAATCGCTTGCAATCGTTAAGGACTGATAAGACTCAATCAAAGCATATACAAATAAGTGAATCATATATATAGAAAGGATAGATAGGGAAATATAACCTTTAATGGCAACGAGTGGACAGTCTTTTGAACATACCTTTAGCATGATACCAATGAGTGATAATCCATGTCCAATACCAAGGAGTATAGATATAATTGCATATGGCTCGAAGAAAGAGAATTCAATCATAAAAAAATTGAAACCAATACATAGAGCACTCAGCAAACTTAACCACTTAATGGTTTTATCCTTTCTCACACCTAAAAATAGACCGATGAGTCCAAATAAAAATAAAAGCTCTCCATAGCGTATGAAAAGCGAAACAGTTGGATAAAATAATGAAAGCTCAACAAAAGAACGATTGACTGCGTGAATAATTGTAGCCAATGTATTTAGCACAAACGATACGAGCATCATAAGTATAGAAAATTGTTTCAAATGTGTACCCCCGTAAACATTCTTATTTCTATTTTATCATCTTTTTGAACAAATAATATATAAAAAAAGAGGATTTTCATCCTCTAATGAGTCTTAAGATGTCATTATATGTGACAAACACAAATAAACCAAGGAGTATGAAGAACATTACATTATTGATTGTGTTCTCTAATCTTCTGTTTAAAGGCTTGCGTGTTATCGCTTCGATACCAAGGAAAACGAGTCTGCCACCATCAAGTGCTGGAATTGGTAATAAGTTTAATAATCCAATATTAATACTTAAGAATGCCGTGAATCCGATTAGTGCGACCAATCCTTGACTTGTTGTACTACTCACAAGTGAGAAAATCCCTACTGGACCTGATAAATCGCCAATACCTAAATTTTCAGATGGGTTAAAAAGTAATCCGATGGTGTTAAACACTTGCATCATGTTTGAATAAAATGCTCTAAAAGGATATAAAAGTGTGTAACCTAAATCAAAATCAGCGGTTGCTTGAATACCTAATTGAAAGACAATCGGTTGATATCCAAGCTTTTGAAGTGCATTTGCACTAATCAAATCGTACGTTGCTGTACCAGCATTTCCATTTCTATCATATCTTACGATAATCGTGCCTGAAGTGTTTAATTTAAAATAACTAATAAGTTGATCCCAGTCTTGAATAGGCGTTACTGTACCAAAATCATTTTCAATAGATGTGATGATATCACCAGGCTCTAGTCCACCATCACTTTTTGCTCTACCAAATGTTTGACCGATGGTTGGTGTATCATTATATAAAGTCCGATCTTCTGTGATATTTGTGATGCCTGCCATTTGAATCACTACAGAAACCGTGACATCATTTACTTGATAGGTTTGTCCATCTCTTCTATATGATAAAGATACATAAACTGAATCTAAGTTAGACATGACACTTGAAACGTCTGTCCAAGCATGAATAGGTGTACCATTAATAGCAGTGATTTCATCGCCTACTTCTAGTCCTACAATGTCTGCTGTTGAGCCACTAACAACACCGCCTAATGCATTCGATGCTAAATTAGGCTTAACCGCAAAGAAACCAACAATTAAAAACAAGAAAAGTGCTAAGATGAAGTTCATCAAAGGTCCAGCAAAGATGACTAAAAACCTTTGCCAGAGTGTTTTACTTTCAAAGCTTTTTTCTTGTGGTGTGATCCACATTTCTTTTTCTTTACTAAATTGATATCTCGCGTCTCTAACGACACTAAACCTTTTTAATTCACCTTGAATGTCAAGTTCAATATATAAAGGATTAAAATCTTTCCCATATAAATCAAAGGATTTGACAATGCCTACATAATCAGATGATAGTTCACTATTCATGATGATATATTGAACTTGCCCTTGACTATTGAGCTTTACACCGATGACTTGTTCTTTTTTAATTAGTGCATCTGAAATGCTTTCTCCTGCCATGGAGACATAACCACCAATAGGTATACTGCGTATCGAATAGATGGTTTCTCCTTTTCTTTTTTGATAAATAGCAGGTCCCATACCAATCGCAAACTCATGGCATAATATACCTGCTTTTTTTGCAAAATAGAAATGTCCCAATTCATGGATTAAAATGATGACACCTAAAACGAGTACAAATACAATGATATTGAGTAAAAACATAAACTACCTCTTTTCGTACGCTTGAAACAACGCTGTTTGAATCTGATGATCCACATTTAATATATCTTCAAGTGTTGGATTTAATTGGTTTTTGAATGCATTGACAGTCTCAAAAACAATTTTTTCGATCTCTAAGAATGAAATTTTCTTTTGTAAAAATAATTTTACTGCAGCTTCATTAGCTGCATTCATAACAGTGGGTAATAACCCGCCTTTTTCACCTACTTCATAGGCAAGTTTCAAAAGTGGAAATCTATGAAAGTCCATAGGTTTAAATGATAAAGAACTAAGTTCGAATGGATACTCTATGTTAGGTCTTTTGGGATAAAAAAGTGCATAGGCAATTGGTAAACGCATATCTGATGCTGAAAGACTTGCTTTCATCGTACCATCCTTGAAAACTGTGATACCATGACATATGGACTCATCATGTAATACAGTTTCGATTTGATTGTAAGGTAAATCAAATAAATGGTGTGCTTCAATGACTTCTAACCCTTTATTCATCATAGTTGCACTATCAATCGTAATTTTAGCACCCATATGCCAATTAGGATGTTTTAATGCATCTTCTAAAGTAACATGGCTTAGCTCCGATCGTTTGAGATGTCTGAAAGATCCTCCGCTTGCTGTAATGATTAACTTTTTCACATCTTCTATATTTTCTCCACGTAGTGTTTGCCAAATGGCAGAATGCTCACTATCAATAGGATATAGTTTGACATTATAGGTTTTAACAAGATCTTTAATCAAAGACCCCGCCATGACTAATGTCTCTTTATTTGCTAACAAAATGTCTTTATGCGACATTATAGCTTCTATGGTAGGACGCAGTCCTGCTGAGCCAGAAAGAGCGTTTAAAACGGATCCTTTGACAGGGTATTTAACAAGTTCGATTATACCTTCATCTCCATGTACAAATGTGATGTTAGGGTAAAGAGATTGATAATTTTTTATCGCTATATCAGATCTTAAACACACAATATGTGGTTGAACCAACTTTAAAATATCGTGATTTTTTTGATCATCACTGCCTAAGGATAGACCTACAATTTGAAACGTATTAGGATGATTTAAACAGACATCAATTGCTTGTAACCCAATCGAACCTGCAGCACCTAAAATATAGATATGTTTCATACAATAATCGCTGGGAATAGTCTATAAATCATTAAGAACACAGCTGTTAAAAACATAGCCACAAACATGACTGAATCAAATCTATCTAAAAGACCGCCGTGTCCTGGCAAGATATTCCCAAAATCCTTAATATTAAAAGTTCTTTTTAGTCTTGATGCGACTAAATCGCCTATTTGAGCGATAATACTGCCAAGAAATGTAATTGGTACAATCACTAAGCCTTGAACCCATAATGGAACGTTTTCACCTAGTGTTGAAAAGTTATCAAGTAATGTTTGTTCACCACCTGAGTTTAAGAAATCTCCTAACCAAGTGCCTGGGAAAAAGACTGAACCATAAAATAAGGCAAAGCTCGATGCAATGATGGTTGCAAAAATAGTTCCTGCAATCGCACCTTCCCATGATTTTTTAGGACTAATATGTGGTGCCATTTTATGTTTACCAAACTTCATACCAAAGATATATGCAAAGATATCAGTTGCTGATGTGATGAGTAATAGATAGACAATAAATCTAACACCTAAAAAACGTAAGATTAAAATCGATGCTGCACCGAGCCCAACATAATTAATAATAGTTAATGCTTTACCAACATCTTGACCATCAAACTCTTTAAATAGAACCATGAAACTTAAGATAATGACTGTAAATAAAGGAATTGTAATACTTAAGGCACCATTTGCTTGAAGTGGATTGTGGATTGAATTTCCTAAAACACCACCGACACTAAAGAATGTGCCTAACGTTAGTAAAAAAATACCAATCTTTGGAAGCTTTTGAAATTTCTTTTTGCCTTCATACATGCGAATCATTTCATGTGTAGAAATAATGACAAAAAGTGCCATAAAAATTTGAAACATTTCTAAAAATATTTCTATACTCACGACAGGTATGAGTAATACAGCGAGTACGATACCTGTAATCAATCGATCTCTCATTTTAATCCTCCAAAACGACGGTGTCTTTGTTGATAACTTTTAATTGCTTTTTTAAGCTCTTTTTCACTAAATGCTGGCCAATGAACCTTTGTAAAATAAAACTCTGCATAGGATACTTGCCATAATAAGAAATTAGATAATCTCATCTCACCACTGGTTCGAATGAGTAAATCGACGGGTTCTTTAACCATGAGTTTAGAGACTAAATCACTTTCTGTAATTGGTTTTTCAAGTTCATTCACGGCACGAATAATTTCATCATAACTGCCATAATCGACACAAAGTGTCAGTTCAAAACCATTAAAGTCTTTCGTTTCTTTTTCAATGGTGTTTATCACATCTAATAATTCAGGACTAAAGCGGTCTCTTCTGCCTGCAAATGTAATCTTATAATTAATTTCATGCATTCGGTGTTTATTTTCATGAAATAATTCAACAGGTTTTGACATTAAGTAATCGACTTCTTCTTTAGGTCGTTTCCAATTTTCAGTAGAAAAAGCATAGACACTTAATTTTTCTATGCCTAAGTTTTGAGCTATTTTAGCCACTTTAAATAAGTTTCTACCACCTTGATAATGTCCAAAGGATCTTGGTTGTCCATACTTTTTTGCCCATCTACCGTTACCATCTAATATGATTGCAACATGCTTGGGTATGTTTTTTTCATTCACTCATAATCACCTTATGATATTATACCCCATTTTTAATATAATTAAAACAGATTGAACTGTTTTACATATTTTTAGATAAAAAATAAAAACGCATGATTTTTTTGATTTTTCATGCGCTTTTTTATCTGTTTTTAAATTTTTAATAATTCTTCTGATTTTGATTTAATCTCTTCATCAATCTTCTTAATAAATTGATCTGTCAGATCTTGAACATCCTCAAGATATCCTTTTTCATCGTCTTCAGTTAAACCTAATTTTTTGATGTGGTCGTTACCGTCTCTTCTAACGTTTCTAACACCTACTTTTGCGTGTTCACCCATTTTTTCAACATCTTTAATAAGTTCACGGCGTCTTTGTTCGGTTAGTTGAGGTAAAATCAAACGAATACCAACACCATCATTTTGAGGGTTTAATCCTAAATCTGATGCATAAATCGCTGTCTCAACTTGTTTTAAAATCGATTTATCAAATGGTTTGATATATAATTGATTACCTTCAACAGCTGAAATTGAAGAGATTTGTTTTAGTGGTGTTTCAACGCCATAATATGGCAAATGAATTTTGTCAAGTAAAGCTGGATTAGCGCGACCTGTACGGACACCTGCAAATTCTCTTCTTAAGACTTCAACGGTTTTACCCATATGATCTTCGACTTCCATTAAAATTAAATCTGCTTGTTCACTCATCTTTTATTCCTCCCATTTAACGATTGTTCCAATTGGTTCTTGTAGGACTGCTTTTTTCATGTTGCCATGTTGATTCATGTTAAAAACTAAGATATCAATTTTGTTTTCTCTGCATATCGATGCAGCTGTTTGATCCATGACTGCAAGCTTTTGTTGTAATACTTGTTCCTGTGATAAAGATGTAAACATGGTTGCATCATCAAATTTGCGAGGATCCTTATCATAGACACCTTCAACACCATTTTTAGCCATCAAAATGATATCTGCATTCAGTTCTGCTGCGCGTAGTGCGGCTGCAGTATCTGTTGAAAAGAAGGGTGAGCCAGTACCACCAGCAAAGATTAAGACACGTCCTTTTTCAAAATGTCGCATCGCACGTCTACGAATGTAAGGCTCTGCAACTGCAGAAATCGGAAGGACTGTCATCACACGAGAAGGCACCATGACTGACTCTAATGCATCTTGAAGTGCTAAGCTGTTCATAATGGTTCCAAGCATACCCATATAGTCTGCTTGTGCACGGTCCATGCCAAGTTCTTCGCCTGTTTTACCACGCCATAAGTTACCTGCACCAACCACAATACCTACTTGAACACCTAACTCGTAGATTTCCTTGATTTCTGTGGCAATACCTTTAACTGTGATCGGATGAATGCCGTATGTGCCATTTCCTTTTAAAGCTTCTCCACTCAGTTTCAATATGACTCTTTGGTACATGTTTGCCACACTCCTTTTAATATACTTACTTTATTTTCCTACGTTAGCTGCTGCTGCAACTTCTGCTGCGAAATCTTCTTCTTTCTTTTCAATACCTTCGCCAACCTCTAAACGAATAAAGCTTAGAACTTGATTCTTGTTTTGCTTTAAGAATTCTGATACTTTGATGTCTGGATCTTTAACGAATCCTTGATCAACTAAGCAGATATCTTGTAAGTATTTATTTAAGCGTCCAATCACCATTTTTTCAACGATGTTTGCTGGTTTACCTTCAGCTAACGCTTGTTGAGTTAAGACATGTTTTTCATGTTCTAATGTTTCTTGATTCACTTGTGAACGATCTAAATAAAGTGGTTTTTGAGCCGCAACATGCATTGCGATATCTTTACCTACTTCAGCATCTTCAGTAGCTAAAACTGCTAAAACTGCAATTCTACCGCCCATATGCTTATAAGCACCAAAGCCTTGGTTAGCTTCTTTTGTAACGCGTGATACACGTCTTAGTGAAATCTTTTCACCAATTGTTGCAGTTGCATCTGCTAACAGTGTTTCTACTGTTTTACCGTTAATCACTAATGCTAATGCTTCTTCTGTATGTGTCACACTTGATTTTAATAAGCCATCAGCTAATGTATCAAGTAATGCTAAGAATCGATCATTCTTTGCAACAAAATCTGTTTCTGAGTTTAATTCAAAGATGACTGCTGTGTTGCCATCAACAACTACATTACATAAACCTTCAGCAGCAACTCTACCTGCTTTTTTAGCAGCTTTAGCAATACCTTTTTCTCTTAAGTAATCGATAGCTGCTTCTATGTCTCCGTTTGTATGTTCTAAAGCACCTTTGCAGTCCATCATGCCTGCGCCAGTTCTTTCTCTTAATTCTTTAACCATTTGTGCAGTAATTGCCATATATAAATCCTCCAATGTTTTTTATCTTAAGTTTTTTTATAAATAAAGGGGATTTCTCAATCCCCTATGTAGCATTATTTTAGTACATCAATGAGTTCTGCTTTTTTAAGGGTTGAAAAACCTGTGATACCACGTTCTTTTGCGAGTTGACGTAGTTCAGCAACTGTCATTGCTTCTAAAGCTTCAGTTGATGATGTTTCTTCAGAAACTTCTTCAACAACTTCTTCTACAACTTCTTCGACTGTTTCTTTAACAGTTTCAGGTTGAGCTTTTTCTTTAGCTTTATAATTGGTTCTTTCTCTTCTAGGTGGCGCTGATGTAATAGGTTCATCTTCGAACTTTTCAACCACTCCGCCTTGAGCTTCAATCACAGCATTACCCATGACCCATGCGATTAATTTAACAGCACGAATTGCATCATCATTTGCAGGAATGATATAGTCTACATCATCTGGATCACAGTTTGTATCAACGATACCGAATACTGGAATACCTAACTTACGTGCTTCTAATATAGCATTTTTTTCTTTACGTGGATCAACGATGAAGATTGCTTCTGGCACTTTCTTCATTTCTTTGATACCACCAAGGAATTTTTCTAATTTTTCACGTTCATTCTTTAATTGTTGAACTTCTTTTTTAGGTAATTTCTCGAAAATACCATCTGCTTCCATCTTATAAAGATCGTGAAGTCTCTTAATTCTTTTTCTGATGGTCTTAAAGTTAGTAAGTGTACCACCTAACCATCTTTGATCAACATAAAATTGACCTGTTCTTGCTGCTTCTTCTTTGACTGCTTCTTGTGCTTGCTTCTTAGTACCAATAAATAGTACCTTGCCGCCTTCTTGCACGATGTTGAAGAGTGCTTGATAAGCTTTTTCGATTTCTTCAGCTGTTTTCTTCAAGTCAATGATATAAATACCATTTCTTGCAGTGAAGATGTATGGTGCCATTTTAGGATTCCAACGACGTGTTGCGTGGCCGAAATGTACACCAGATTCCAATAATTGTTTCATTGAAACGACTGCCATAAAATAATTCCTCTCTTTTCGTTATTTTTTTCTTCTGCATCACTTAAAACGATCCACCCTAAGGCACTCGAACCGAGAAACATGATACATGCTTATTTTCATAGCCTTAATAAATATAACATATTTATATATGATTTGCAAGTTTATATACTCATTTTTAAGTGATTTTAATGCCCTGTACTACCAAATCCTGAGGTTCTTTTTGTCTCTTTAGTGATTTCATCATCTGTTTTTGAAAATGCAAGAAAAACACCTTGAGCGACGCGTTCACCTTTTTTAATTGTGACTGGTTCATCTTTGATGTTGATTAATGGAATCATAATATGTCCCTCATTATCTGGATTATTATAATAATCTGCATCGATGACTCCTACACTATTACTCATCATAAGACCTTTCTTAATAGCCAGTGATGATCTAGGAAAAACAAAGAGCGCTTCTGTTTTTGGCATCGTCACTTTTAAACCAGTAGGAATGAGTTGGATTTCTTTGGGAAGCAGTGTGATATCTTCGATAGACGCTAAATCATAACCTGCGCTTGCTTCAGTTTGGCGATGTGGAATGATTGGGTTTAAATGACTATATTTTTCTATGATTTCAAATTTTCTCATGTTTTAGCTCCTTGAGATAGTTAAGCACAGCGTTTTCTCTTTGGAGCACTGTGCGTAGTCCTTTTTTCGTATGATTTGCATCATTCATGACGCTTATGTTTTTTAAAATGGCTTCATCAAATGAAATCCATTGATGCTCTAATTTTTGTTTTTTCTCTAGCTTATTTTGTGTAGGTTCACCAAAGCTTTGAATCTTGCATATGTAATAATATGATGTTTGCAAATAGACATGCTCATCTCCGCGTATGCCATATCTGATTTCTTCTGTTGTACATAATAAAGAATCGATTGTTAGATCCTCTGCACCAATTTCTTCTTTTAATTCTCTTTTTAATGCACACTCATGATCTTCTTCTGCTTTAATACCACCACCAGGAAAGGTGTAATCATCATAAAGACGAGAATATAATAAACAAATCTTTTGGTCCTCGTTTAATATGACACCTCTTACAGTTTGTCTTGTGCGTTGGAAACTATCTTTAGTCAAGCCTTCTTCGATGATCAAAGAACCTAGTCTTCTCATTTTTTCACCATCCTTGGGTGTGTTTTTTGATAGGATTTTTGAATGTTTTCATGTGAGACATGTGTATAGATTTGTGTGGACTTGAGGTGTTCATGACCAAGTAACTCTTGGACAACTCTTAAATCCGCACCGTGATTTAAAAGCGTTGTTGCAAATGCATGTCTGAGCATGTGTGGATGAATCTGAAATGTTTCACCAGAGTCTTTAATAATCTTTTTTAAAATGAGTTGAAGCCCACGCTCTGTTAAAGGTGTCCCTTTGTAATTGATAAGTAAATAAGGTTCTGTGGTTTTTGGACCTTTTGCAAGCAAAATCGGTCTAATGTATGTTAGGTAATGCTTTAAATCATGCTCTAGGGTTTGATGAAAAGGCACAAAACGATCCTTAGAGCCTTTTCCATGAATAAGCATTTGTTTATGTTCAAAAGATATATCTTTGATGGTGAGACCAATAAGCTCACTTGCTCTAAGTCCCATACTAAAAAGCATATCTAAAATAACATAGTTTCTAAAGCCTAGAGGTTTTGTACGATCAATTGATTTAAACAGATAATTAATTTCTTCATCATGTAGAATCTTTGGTAGTTTTTTGGGTATTTTAGGCGTTTCCAATTGTTCGAAAATGTTGATATCAATCATGTTTTCTTTAACTAAATAGTTATAAAAGGTACGTAAACTAGATATTTTTCGTGCAATCGATTTTTTTGCGTATTTTTTCACATCTAAAAATGCTAGATAATGTCTACCTAGTCGTTCACGTCTGACATCAAGTAAATTTTCTGCTAGTTCTTCTTTTTTAATGAAATTTTCAAAATCAAGAAGATCTCTTTCATAGCTTTTAATTGTATGAGACGCATAATTTTTTTCTGTAGATAAATAATCTAAAAATTTATGAACAACATCCAACTATAAAACCTCCAGATAGGACTTTAAAGCATCTAATGATCTTTGGGCATAAAGTTCTTTTCTCATGTGTTTTTTGTGTTTATAGTCTAATTGAGGTAATAAACCCAAATTGGCATTCATAGGAACAAATGACTTGTTTTCAGTTGATACATATGAAGCCATTGCTCCCATCATTGTGACCTCTGGTAAAGGGTTTATCGCACCTTTTTTTATCAGTGAGGTCATTTGAACTGCTACATTAAGTCCAGATGCAGCACTTTCTACATAACCTTCTACACCACTGATTTGACCTGCAAAAAAGAGATTTGGATAGATTTTTGATTGAAAAGCGTTATTTAATAATTTAGGACTTTCTAAATACGTGTTTCGATGCATGACACCATATCTTAAGATGTTCGCATCTTCTAAGCCTGGAATCATGCGTATAATTTTCTTTTGCTCTTCCCAGGTAAGGTGGGTTTGAAAGCCGACAATATTATACATGCTTTTTGCTGCATCATCTTGTCTAAGTTGAACGACAGCATAAGGTCTTTTTTTGCCTTCTTGTTCTAGCCCTACGGGTTTCATAGGTCCAAAAAGTAATGTATCATGGCCACGTTCAGCCATCACTTCAAAGGGCATGCAGCCTTCAAAGACATTCATTTCAAAATCTTTTAATTCAACACGTTTTGCGTTGATAACTGCTTCATAAAATGTTTCATATTCTTCTTTTGTCATCGGACAATTGATATAAGCTGCTTCACCTTTATCATATCTGCTTTTTAAATAAGCGATGTCCATATTAATGGACTTCGCATCAATAATCGGTGCAATTGCATCAAAAAAGTGCAAGGTTTCTTGATGAAAAAGTGCTTTAATCGATTCACTTAATGATTCTGATGCTAAAGGTCCAGCAGCAATCACAGTCATTTCATCAGGATTGATTTTTTTAAATTCATCATAAACCACTTTAATATTGGGATGATTTTTTATACGTTCTTCGATATATGTTGAAAAAATCTCTCTATCAACGGCAAGGCTAGAACCTGCTGGTACTGATGCATGATGTGCAGCTTTCATAATGAGTGAATTAAACTGTCTCATTTCTTCCTTTAAAAGACCAACAGCATTATGTAAATCATTAGATCTTAATGAATTGGAACATACTAACTCAGCAAAACGTCCTGTTTGATGTGCTGGCGTCATTTTTTTTGGTCGCATTTCATAGAGTGTTACTTGAATACCTTGATTTGCTAAATAATAAGCAGCTTCGCTGCCTGCTAACCCAGCACCTATAATTTTTACCATGTTATCACCATTTCTATTATACATGAATATAGCCCAATATAAAGATAAAAAACTGCAAGTTTTTATCTTGCAGTTTCATTTATTTCTTCATTTTTGAACAAGCTTTTCACTTTTAATAGACACAATGTCATGACCAAGGACTTTGACTGAAACTCGGTAAATATAATAGATGAAATAAAGTTTAACTGGAATGAGCCACATGGCACGTATCACACGAAGAAATAATCCTGCAATATATGGTGGTGCACCATAAAGTTGATATACCCAAAGCGGTGTGAGTAGCGTAACACATAGCTCAATTAAGATAACCGAAAAAAGTAATATATCAATCTTAATCTCAGTCTTTTCCATTTTCTTTTTAGAAAACCACAATGTAAAGATGAGTAAAAAGAAAGAAAGGAGGATAGAACCTATAAAGAAAAGTTTGATGCCTAAAGTTAATTGATATGCTGTACCTTGAATCGATAAAGCATCTTCTATGATGACATAGATAATACCAACACTTGCTAGTAGTGTTAAAAAGATAAAATTAAGCGTGAAAACCTTTTTTGAAGCGACTTGATGCTTTTTAAGTGCGTGAATCATGAGACCCGCAATTAAGCCTGTTAAAGCGAGATTGATGGTAAATCCAGGGTGATACGCACCAAAGAGATGCGTAAATAATAAATATCCTAAAACATCTGTTAAGATCCCAACTGTTAAGCCATAGAAAGGACCCAATATGAGACCTGCTAATATGATGGGAATCGGAATAAAATCAATGCGTAAAGCTGGTATGCCAAATAATAAAATCATGTATGAAAAAATGGGTGATGCCAGCATCACTGCAAGTGCAGTAAACATACTTGCCAAGGTTAATTTTTGAATTCTTTTTTGATTTTCTCTCATGAAATCATCTCCTTAATGATAGGATCAATGGCTCTTAAAAAGTAAAGTGATCCCGTAATAACTACAAATGGTTTATTGAGTAAAAGTTTTATGTCATTTAAATCTTTATGCATCATGATTTTTTTTGATGTTACTTGGTCTATATCTAAAGCTCTCTCATGTATAAACTGAAAGAAATGTAAATCTTTGGAGATCTCACTTAAAGCTTCAATCATCTTTTCATAAGGTTTATCTTTTAATACACCAAAGATGATTGTTAGCTCCATTTTAATCTCTAGCTTTAAAATAGATGTTATAAGTGCATTGATGCCTTCTAAATTATGTGCACCATCCATTATAAGTAGAGGGTTTCTCCTTAAAACTTGAAATCTTTTTGGTACATGAAAGGATGTGAATCCTTGTTTAATCATATCAGATTCAATTTGAACTTCATGTGCATTTAAATAAGACAGTGCTTCACATGCAGTGCTTAGATTTTCTAGTTGATAATGTGGTATGTCTTCTAAAAGATAGGTTTCATCGTTATATGTGATTTCAAGTGGATTTAAAGATTCATAGTGTAATAAAGTTGATTCAATTAGTTTGGACTGTTTTGATAATGCCACATCATAAATCACTTTTTTTGCATCAAAATCCATATGTGGACCTATGATAATTGGAACACCTGGTTTAATGATACCGGCTTTTACAAAAGCAATATCTTTGATATGGTGTCCTAAGATATCTACATGGTCATATCCTACATTAGTAATAATTGAAAGGATAGGTGTAATCACATTTGTCGCATCATCGATACCACCTAAGCCAACTTCGATGATGGCATAATCAACGCTTTCTTCTAAAAACCACATCAGTGCAATCCATGTATCAATTTCAAATTCAGAGAGCTGAAATTGATTAAAAGATGTTTCATATCTTTTTATGATTTTGTTGATATCAAATGAATTTATTGTTTGGTCATTGATTTTAATATTATCAAATCTTCTCAATTCATAAGGTGATGTATAAATGCCTACCTTAAATTTTTGTTTAAGTACATGATAAAGGATATTTGATGTTGAACCTTTACCATTCGTTCCTCCAATATGGATCATTTTTAGCTTGTTGAATGGATAAGCATAGTATGATGAAATTTTAATCATATTGTCTAACGTAAACATAGTTTTTCACCTCTAAAAAAATATGGATGAGCATAACGCCTTTTTGGCATGAATGTTCATCCATGAAAAAAGACCTCTTAAGAGGCCCACTATAATTAGCCATTACAGCGGACGCATTAGAAAACCGCCACATATCATGTGTTCGTTCTAACCCGACATCCCATGGTTAGACACTTAACGCTTTCTAATTACTCTGTACACTCATTATAAAGCATAAATCTTTAATATCAAAAGAAAAAGACATGAAAATTCGAGCATTGTTCTTTCATGTCAACATCCAGTTAATGGGTTTCATCCCATGATTGATTAAATCTTGATTGGTTTTTGAGAATGGTTTCGATCCAAAAAAGCCACGATGTGCAGATAAAGGCGATGGGTGAGGAGATTTTATAATGGTATGCTTTTTTGTATCAATAATCTTGGATAGTTTTTGTGCATGAGCACCCCATAAGATATAACAAATATGTGGATGATTATTTAAGGCTTCAATTAATGACTCTGTAAAAATCTCCCAACCCTTATCCTTATGAGATAAAGGTTCATGCGCTCTAACTGTTAGTAGAGTGTTTAAGAGTAGCACGCCTTCTTTAGCCCAGCTTGATAGATTACCTGTCTTTGGATAAGGGATATTTAAATCATCTACCAACTCATTATAAATATTTAATAAAGAAGGTGGGTATTTTCCTGATTCAACACTAAATGCAAGCCCGTGGGCTTGTCCCTCATTATGATAAGGGTCTTGACCGATGATCACAACTTTAACATCACTAAAAGGTGTTAACTTAAAACAAGACATTCTTTTTTCTTTTGGTGGATAGATTGTATGGTTTTGGTCTTCTTCTTTTAAAAAGGCAATTAAATGTTGAAAATACGGCTTTGTTAAGGCGTCATGAATTAAATCATTCCATGTCATTTAGCTTCACCTGGTTTCTTTTTAATCACCTTAATCAAGATGACAATGATTGCAATATTGATAAGAACTAATCCTAAGAAAATAGGATTTTCAACGAGTATTTTTAAAAACAAAACTGCATATCCTAAAAAAGGAATTCTAAATTTAAAAACACCCACTATATCTTCATCAGTTGTTCTAAACAAGTCATCACTTTCGTTATTTATACCATAGGTTCTAAATAGCCTAACATCCTCTTCATAGATGACACTTCTAATTTGATGAGTGACTACTTCATCGATACCATCATTGTTTAAATCTGCATAAAAACTAATGATACTTGATTCATCAAGCTTATCTAAATCTGCTTTACCAACGATGATTAAATCTCCAACATTGATCACTGGTTCCATCGAAGGTGTGGGGACAGCATATACCTTAAAGCCAATCAGATCAATACTTCTAGATGGAAAAAGAGCTTCTACTAAGATGAGTAAAATCATAAGTGATGAAAAGATATAAAATAGGATGTTACCAATTTTTTTAAGTGTCATATTACCCTCTAATAAAATAAACCTTTTCTCTTTGAAAAAGGTTTACTTTTTAACGTCTTCTTTTAAATGTTTGGGTTTTCTAATATAAAAGTAATACACTGTACTAAAAATAACGATATAAGTTACTAGGAGTGCCATATAGCCTCTTGCTTGAGAAGCAACGAATAATATGGAACCAAATAGATTGGTTTGTCTTAAGACCGTACCACCTATATCTTCATATAGATAGGTATTTCTTAAAAAACCATCAAATGTTGTATCAATGGTTTGATTACCATAATCGATTTCAACAATTTCTTCTACCCAAAACACTTCAGTACCAAATTTACCATAGATAACGACTGTATCACCTATTGATACATCGTCGATTCTAAAGGGTTTAATTTGGAAAATTCTTGTATTTAGTTCATTATCTAATTCTTGATCATTAGGGACTGCCATCACATATTGTCTACCAACGATATTCACTGCACCAGAAGGTGAGATGAGCGGAATGGTAACAAACAGTATATGAATAATCGCCAATGCAAGTAAGCTAAAATAAATAATCTTTTTAATCTTTTGATTGCGATTGATCACTTCATCAGTCTTCTGTTTTTTTTCTTTTTTAGGCTTTTCAGCTTGAAGAGATGACATCGATGATTGAATACGCTTTAATATTTCTTCAGTTGTTAAAAAATTGTTCAACATCATTCGCCCCTATTCAGGCTTCACAAGTTCTTCCTTTTTTCCTGTTTTAACAATATAGACAATACCACCGATGACTAAGACGTTGACGACGATTGCAGCAATCCCATATGGACTCTTGATAAAATTAACAAAATTTCCAATCCATGGAATACGGAATGCATATACACCTAATACATCTGCATCACTTAAAATCCATGGGTCAGGTGTGGTTGAACCATATCTGTTGGTTCTAATCACACGATCACCTTGTGAGTTTTCAGTGATTGAGAAAACGTAGTGGGTGACAATCTCTTTCGTGCCATTATAGTCAATGTCTGCGTTAAATGTAATGATATCGCCGACTTCAAGTTGATCTAATTTGTTAGCTGTTGGGTTTGTTACGATGGCCATATCGCCTACATTGATGACCGGTTCCATACTTTCAGTGATAACTGTATACGGTTTAAACTGGAACACTTTTACAGTAGTATCTGGTAAAAATGATTCAAGCAATATGAAAAGTATCAAAAGCCCAGAAAAAGTGAAAAAGAAAATGGTGCCTATTAATTTAATCATTTCTTTATTTTTTGATTTCTCCACGACGATATCCCCTTTATTTAAATGTGTATATCGTATGAATTATATCATATTTTTTTATTTTTGTTAACGTTTCTTTTTGATTATCTTTGTTTTTAATTGCTATATAAAGCCCAAATAGATGATGATCCTGGTGAACCAGGTATCACACTAAATGATGATGCTATAGCAATATATGCTGTATTTTCGTAAATAACGATGTCATTTACTTGATATAAATTAAAACTTTGATAATATAAAGAATCTATTCTGTTCCATGCGTTGGATATAGAACCTGGTGCAACATTATTGTTGGCATTGGCTGCATTCGCAACTTGAAATGGTACATCATTATAAAAGACGTAATCTCCATTTTGGTAGAAATTAAACCATTGCCATTCTGATGTATTCACTTTATTCCATGCATTAAAGACTGTACCTGGTGCTGTTTGAGTTGCATTTGTTTGATTAACTACTTGATACACATCACCTTGGTATAGTACATATTCATTTAAGACATATTGGTTAAATTGTTGCCATTCTTGTGTATCTACACGCTTCCAAATACCAAATGCACCTAGTGTACCTGGTGTTTGGTTTCTTCTTTGACCATTATTTCTACCAATGGCTTGGTAAAGGTTTCCGTTGTGGAGTGCATAGTCATTGAGTGCGAAGTTTTTGCCACCCCATGTCTGGATATTAGCAAGTGACCATGGTCCACCATTACCTGGTGCTGTACCTTGGACATACCAATTATTGGTGTAATAGTTTCCATTGTAGAAAACAAGTGTACCAGCGCTTGCATAGATTCGAGTTGGACTCCAATCGAAACTATTGAATTTTTCCCAGTTGCCTGATTGATCGGGTTGTCCTGTTGTCCATCCAGCTGTTGCTCGGTAGAGCTCATTATTGAATAGAACAACATCATTTGTTGTATAGGATGGTTGGTTAGGATCCCATTCAATCGAATTGAGGGTTTCATATCCTAATGTACCGTTTAAGCCTGAACCATTAAATTGTCCACTATTTGTAATGAAATAGAAATTGTTGTTGAAGTAAACAACTTCGTTATCTTGATATGTGTTGGTTAAACGCCATTCTTTAGTGATTTCATTGTAAGGTCCATAAACAACATTTTCATCAGGTGGGGTGGATGTGTATCCACCATTTCTGATTTCATAGATGTTACCTTCAAACCAGACTAGATCTCCGGTTGCGTAGATGTCTTGTGGGTTGTATTCTGGGATGCCATTAGGAGCTTGGGACGTGTTTCCCCATTCTCCAATAGGAATCGAATTATCTAACAAACCGGTTGAAAGATCATTATTAGCCCAATAACTATATGAAACTATATTAAGCGTAAAAAACACTATAAAAAGAGTAATTATCTGTATTATTTTTAACTTGAATAACTTCATTAAATCACTCCTTGGCATTTAGATAGAACTAAAGGCGACAAATAAGCCGCCTTTAGATTAAAATGTTATTGTATAGATTATACGTTTAGTTCATCTACAACAAATGTTACATCAAATGTAATAGCTGCATTAATAATCGCAAGATAGTCTGCTTGATTTGCTGGTTCTGTAAGTGTAACTGTTAAAGTAATTGTCAATGGAGTACCTTCGGTAATGGATTGAACATCTCCACCTGTAAATGTAAACAATAAATATGTAGCTGCAGTAGCATTAGAAATATTAGTTACATCTAATGTGATGTCAGCAGATTGTCCTGCAAACATATTATCATCATATTCTACTGTAAATGTGAATACGATTGATTCAACTGGATTCACACTTATGCTATTATCCGCTTCTCCAACTGGTACAAGTGTTGAACCAGTAGGTAATGTTGAATCTAAATCCACAGTAACTAATGCTTGTCTACCTTCACCAATCGTAACTGTACCTGGAGCGTCATCACTAAGTGCTACATTTGACCAAAATGCATATGTGAAACCTGATGTCACTAATGCTAACATAATTAATAAACCAATAACTAAACCTCTTTTTTTCATAAAATACTTCTCCTTTAATTTTCCTTTTTATTTTTTATTTTGTTTTTTATTCACTACTTCTTGGTTCAACTCTAAAGCTTAATGAAAAGCTAATCGTCTTACCTTTTATATCGTCGTATGCTTGTCTCGAGTCATCGACGTTTACCAAACTGGGATCAAGTCCCCTTTCGATTGCTTCCTCTTGATCTATAGGTTCTAAGAGCCTTACAATCACTGTAATCTTAACGGTTGAGTTGAAGAGTTCACCTACGAATAAGTCTCCTTGATTTTGAATATTGATCTCAACAAGGTGTCCATATGTTACTTCATCGTCAATCTTTATATCAATCGCTTCAATGACTAGGTTCATACTTTGAACGAGTGCTCTTGTTAAATACACATCATATTCAAACTCAACATAGTCCACTTCACCATCGAAGTAAATATAACCCTCAGGCACTAACATTCCAGTAAATTCATCAGATGTCAAATCTGCCTTAAGTTCTGCGTCCTCACCATCAAATCTAATGACGACATTGCCAACCCTTTCTACATCTTGCCAGTAAGCGAAAGCTGCGGTTGAAGTAAAGCCCAATGCTATCAGTAACACAATGATGATGATATATGGGACGGTTTTACGTCCACTCAACTTTTTCGCCTCCTTTTGATGAAAAAAAGTTAACGTATTTTCTACGTTAACTTATCTGCATTTAAAATAAAATGCCTTTTGTCAAACGTAGACGTGTTATCTACTAAATCAGTAGATTTCACATACATAATGACAACTGGCTGCCTACATAGGCCCTATAGCTTTGCGTCCTTAGGTTCCCCTAAGTTTGCCTTTAACATTTACAAATAAAGGATATTTCCCTTATTTTCTTCTAAATTATACAACACTTATATCATGCTGTCAACGAAAATGTTTAGAAATACTTAAGAAATATGTAATTTTTATGTAAATTCTCCACAAAATCAAAAAAAGACGAGATTTTTTTTGATTTTCTCATCTTTTTTATCTTTTATTTGCTTGAATATGTTATTTAATTAAACTTGCTAATTTGCTGACAGTTCTAATAAGTTGTGATGTATAACTCATTTCATTGTCATACCAAGCCATAACCTTCACTAATTGACGATCGCCATAGTTTACAATTTGAGTAGTATTTGCATCATACACTGAACCATATCTTGTACCAATCACATCTGATGATACAATTGGGTCTGCCATGTAGCATAAAGTTTCATTCGCAGCAGCTTTGAAAGCAGCATCTACTTCTTCTAAAGTTGTATGCTTTTTAACTTCAACAGTTAAGTCAACAACTGAGCCAGTAATTGTTGGTACACGAAGTGCAGTACCATCTAATTTACCTTTTAATTGTGGTAATACTAAACCGATAGCTTTTGCAGCACCAGTTGATGATGGGATAATGCTTGCAGCTGCAGCACGTCCTCTTCTTGATAAAATACCTTTTTTATGTGGTTGATCCATTAAGGATTGATCAGCAGTATAAGCATGTACCGTAGTCATGAAACCACCAGCAATACCAAAGTTATCATCTAATACTTTAGCGATAGGTGCTAAACAGTTTGTTGTACATGATGCACCAGATAAAATATCTTCTGTGCCATCTAATGTGTCATCATTGACGTTATAAACGATTGTTTTAACGTTTCCTGATGCTGGTGCAGAAATAACGACTTTCTTAGCGCCAGCTTCTAAATGCCATCCAGCCTTAACTTCGTCAGTAAATAATCCTGTACATTCTAAGACAACATCAACACCTAATTTACCCCATGGTAAATTTTTAGGGTCTTTTTCGCTGAAGATAGGAATTTTTTTACCTTCTACGATTAAATCTGAACCTTCAAATGAAATACCGTCTAATTTAAAATTACCTTGTGCAGTGTCATACTTTAATAAATATGCGAGTGTTTCTGCATCTGTTAAATCGTTAATACCTACTACATTGAACTTTGGATCATCAGCCATGAGTCTATAAGCTAGACGACCAATACGTCCAAAACCATTGATTGCTACTTTAATAGCCATAATTTAATTTCCTCCTTGGAATGTTTTATTCATCGCTTATATTTTAACATTTATTATGACAATTTCAAATATATTGAAACCGTGTTCACAAATGTAAACGTTTTTCCTTTCTTTTAAAGGCTTCATTTGATATAATAAATACGCGTGATAAGAATGTATGATGAGAGATAGCAGGTGATCTTTGTGACTAAAAATATCGAGATTGAATTTAAAACAGCGATAACTAAAGAAAAATATGATGAATTACTTGCACATTTTAATCTTGAGAACAACATATTCAAACAAATTAATCACTATTTTGATACAGATAACTATGATTTAGATCATCAGAAAGTTGTGCTTCGTATTCGTCAAAAAGGTGATTCGAGATTTAAAGTGACGTTAAAAAGCCAAAGTGAAGAAGGCGCATTTGAACAACATGTCTTACTCACCAAAGAACAAGCTTTAGATATGATTGAACATGGTTTTGAAACTAAAAAGTTTTTTGAAGAGCTTGATTATTTTGTGACTTTCAGGGTATCACTTGATAATTATCGAGTGAGCACACCTTATGAAGGTGGCACACTCTTTTTAGACCGTTGTGTTTATTGTAATATTACTGACTATGAAGTCGAATATGAGGTCAGTCATTATCAGGAAGGTGAAAAACAGTTTCATCTTTTCTTAGATAAGTATCATATTCCATTTGTTCAAACAAAGAGAAAGAGTGAACGTGCATTCGTTTGTAGAAGATAGCAGATTTTGCTATCTTTTTTTTATATTTATTTGTTATAATAAGAGTTGATTTTTTATTTTCGTTATTTCAAGGGAGTTTATATGACAGATACGATTCAATATTTAAGAAAAAACATGCTGTTACCGCTTATTTTTGGTACCATTTTTATCATTGCATTCGCTATTGAACCTATAGATTCCATTTTGGAAGGATTCATAAATATCTTAATAAGTCCAAGTATCTTAGTCTCTGATTATTTACTAATAGGTGGTTTATCTGCAACACTGATTAATGTTTCTTTAACTGTCTTACTCAATCTTTATCTTGTTAGAATGATGGGACTAAAGATGAATGGTCCAATCTTTGCGTGTTTATTAACAATTGCGGGTTTCGCGTTTTTTGGAAAAAACCTTTGGAACGCACTTCCCATGTACTTAGGGATTTATTTATATTCAAAAGCTACGAAAACTGACATGAAAAATTATGTTTTAGTCTTATTATTATCAAGCGGTATTTCCCCCATCGTAAGTTATATGATCTTTGGTATGGGATTGCCATTATATTTATCAATACCACTAGGTATTGGTACTGGAATTTTAGTAGGCTTTATTTTACCTGCATTTAACGCACATGCGATTAAATTCCATCAAGGTTATAATTTATATAATACTGGATTTTCAATGGGTGTGATTTCGATGCTACTTACAGGTATACTTTCTGTTTTTACTACCATAAACAGACAGTCAGCAGTCAATAATGATTATCACATGCCATTACTTGTTGCAACCATCGTTCTTTCAATCGTCATGATTGTAGTTTCTTTTTTATTAGATCCTAAAGTTATTGCTCAATATAAAACATTACTTAAACGACCCGGTCGTTTAATTACAGATTTTGTTGCAACATCCGGTAGAGAAGCAACACTACTGAATATTGGAATTATGGGTATTTTCTCTGTTTTGCTTGTCATTGGGTTAAATATTAAAATTAATGGTCCAGTCATGGGTGCCATATTAACGATTGTAGGATTTGCAGCTTTTGGTAAGCATCCTTTAAATTCAATTCCAGTTGTATTTGGTGCGATATTGGCTGTGTGGCTAACTCCATTAGAAATGACATTAGGTCCTATTCTAGCAATCTTCTTTGTGACTGGGCTTGCACCACTTGCAGGGCAATTTGGATTTATTCCAGGAATTTTAGCAGGATTCATTCATTTACTGATTACTCCTCTTGCTTTACAATTTCAAGGTGGATTTGACTTATATAACAATGGATTTGCGGCTGGGTTTGTTGCTGCAGTGCTATCATCCTTCTTTGCCATCATACTTCCTAAAAAAGATACACAGGACATTTAAAACACTCATAAACAGCCGATATTATCTATTTAAAGCCATTAAACAATATTTAACATTGACATTTTAAATCTTAAAAACTATAATATTATATGTAAGTATAAATCGATGGAGGCACACATGAAAGAACGTAATCTACTTTATTTTATAACAGCGGTAACAGCAACACTGTTTTTAATTATACAAATCATTATCAGATTCATGCCTTGGTTTAACCTTTATGGTATTGTTGCATTATTACCTTTACATCATTCAATTATCCCAGTAATCGTTTTATGGTTAGCTTGGTATTTTGAGGAAAAGGGTCTTTTACTCACCTCTACAGCGATTTTTACAGTACTTCTTGGTTTACATATGAATAACTCAGGTATATTGAGTGGTACACCTTACGTGATTTCACAATATGCACCGATGGTAAGAACTGTTTATGTCTTAGGATTCTTAGTCTTATTAGGAACAGTCGGCATTGGTTATTATAGTTATCTTAAAAAGCCAACAACAATTGTTCAAGAGTAATTATCAATCAAACAACATAAAAAAAAAGACGGAAATCCTAGGATTTCCGATTTTTTTTAATGAGCGTGTTGCTCTTTCTTGATTTCATCAAAATAGCGTCTTAACGCAGTTTGATAGTCACAATGTTCTCCTTGTGGACAATCAACACACATAATCAATTCTCTTAAACGTTTAGGAATGAATACGCGTATCTCTTCATCATTATATCCAACTTGCATTTTATCTCCATCAATCATGATTGGGCGTTTGAGCACGCTTGGGTTTTCAATAATGAATGTCTTAAGTTCACTAATGCGCATATCTTCAACATCAAGTTCTTGTTCTTTAAAAATTTTAGAACGTGTTGAGATAATGTCTTCAAAACCATTTTCCGCATTTTCTAACATACGGTCAATATCCTGCTCTGTGATGCGTTGGTTGAATAAGTTTTTTTCTTCATAAGGGATCTTATGATCATCAAGCCACTTCTTCGCTTTCCGACATGACGAACAACTAGGTGTTGTAAAAATAGTAATCATTGTCTTCCTCCTTTAGAGATAGGTTTTATCCTACAGCACTGGTAAGTCTTGCTTGTTAGGGGTGTCCCGTTGCTTAATTATATAATTATTTGGAAGAATTTTCAACAGCAATTTCTAATTTTACAGAGATTTCACATAATTATTTCGAATTCGAACCGTGTGTGATTTTAAGAGAAACTGCGTTATAATAGAATAAATGAACAGAAAGGAAGTTAACACTTATGTCAAAATGGGATTTGTCCATTTTTTACCCAAGCTTAGAAGCATGGGAAGAGGATTTAAAAAAATTACCTGCGCATGTTGAAAAACTTGCATCTTTCAAAGGAAAGCTTTCTGATTTTGATCAGTTTAAAGCCTTCTATCAAGCCGAAGAGGAAGCGACACATCTTTTATATCGTTTATATGCATATATTCATTTAAATAGCGATTTAAACTTAAAAGATCAAGTTAAGTCTGCAAAAAACCAACAAATGATGCTGGCTTTAGCAAATTTAAATCAAAAAACATCCTTCGTTTCTCCCGAACTCATTGAAATGGGTCAAGAAAAAGTTATGTCTTTTGTTAAAAAAGATGATTTTCTAAAAAACTATCAGTTTCCAATGGAAAAACTCTTTATGCAACAAAAGCACGTATTAGATTCTGATCAAGAAAAGCTATTATCGAACTTTGGTCCGACACGTAGTATTCCTTCTTCTTTATACCAAGCCTTAGCTATTGTTGATAGACAGGATGAAAAAGTAACTTTATCAAATGGTAAAGAAGTTACCGTAACTTTATCTAATTACCGTTCTTTAATTCCAGAAGTACCTACAAAAGAAGATCGTCAACTTGTCTTTGAGGCTGCATTTAAACGCTACAAAGATAACAAAGCAGCGTTTGCATCTGTATATAATCTAGTACTTCAAAATATGGCAGCAAATTATAAATCAAGAAATTATAACTCTTCTTTAGAGGCTGCTTTATTCAAAAATAACATTCCTGTAGAAGTTTTTCACAACTTGAAAGATGCTGCATATGAGAACACAGCCCCAATTAAACGTTATATTAATCTAAGAAAGAAACATTTAGGATTAGAAACATATCGCACATATGATCGCTTCATGAAGCTCGCAAGAGATGATAAAAAGTATCCATTTGAAGAATCTAGACAATTATTCTTTGAATCGATTGCACATTTTGATGAAGAATTTGTAGCACATCAAAAAGATGCAGTAAAAGATGGATTTGTTGATGCTTATCCAAGCGATGGTAAAAGAACTGGTGCGTATTCTTCAGGTTTTTATGGATTTCATCCATTTATCTTACTTAACCATGACGATACACTAGATGCTGTATTTACATTAGCACATGAAGCAGGACATAGTGCACATACATTGTTCTCAAATGAAAATCAGCCAATGCCTATTTCTGATTACACCATTTTTGTCGCAGAAATTGCATCCACGTTTAACGAGCATGCTTTACTTGATTATTTACTTTCAAAAGCAACTTCTAAAAATCAAAAAATTGATTTACTTGAAAAAGCAATTGATGGTATTATGGCAACCTTCTTCCGTCAAACACTCTTTGCAACATTTGAATATGAAGCAAATCAATTAGTTGAAAAAGGTGCACCTATTACTGATCAATCCTTATCTAAAATTATGATTGATTTATATAAGCATTATTATGACATCGATATTACTGAAGAAAACGGTAAGGAACTTGTTTGGGCTTATATTCCGCACTTATTCCATACACCATTTTATGTGTATCAGTATGCAACATCCTATAGTGCTTCATTAAAAATTTATGCAGATGTTAAAAACAATGTACCAAATGCGATGGATAAATTTAAAGGCTTACTCAAATCAGGTGGTAGTGATTATCCAGTGAGTCAAGCAGCTAAGGCTGGTGCAGACTTAACCAACAAAGAAACATTCATGGCTGTCATTAAACGCTTTGAAAGTCTCATTGATCAATTAGAACAAGTACTTGAAGAAAAATAATGATTCATGTATAATGAATATGCAATGATTAGGAAATAGTAATTAAAACCATCTATCTTTTAGCGAACTGGGTCGGTGAAAGCCAGTGATAGACTTTAATGAATGGAACCTATGAGCAAAGGTAAGTCGGCCTTAACGATAAATAGAGTGCTAGCATTGCTAGAACTAAGGTGGTACCGCGTATTTTTACGTCCTTAGATTTTTATCTAAGGGCGTTTTTATTTTAAATGGAGGTTTTTATGGAACAAGTTAAAAAACATACGAAAAGACTCGTATCTGGCATTCAGCCAACAGGTAAACTTACATTAGGCAATTATATCGGAGCATTAAGACAATTTGTCAAGCTTCAAGATGAATTAGAGGATACAGAATTCTTCATTTTTATTGCTGATTTGCATGCAATCACAACACCACAAGATCGTCAGGAGTTAAAAAAGAACATTCGCTCAGTAGCAAGCCTTTATATGGCATGCGGACTAGATCCCAAAAGAGTGAACCTCTTTATTCAATCAGAGGTGAAAGAGCATGCGATGCTAGGATATATTATGGAATCTACAGCTTATGTTGGTGAGATGGAACGCATGACTCAATATAAGGATAAAAAACAAAAGCAAACTGAAGGGATACGTACATCACTTCTAACCTATCCAGCATTAATGGCAGCTGATATTTTGCTTTATGATGCGAATTTAGTCCCTATTGGAGATGACCAGAAACAGCATTTAGAACTTACAAGAAATCTTGCAGAACGCTTTAACAGTCTTTATGGAGAAACGTTTACTGTTCCTGAAGGGTTCTATCCAGAGACAGGAGCACGTATTAAGTCACTTCAAGACCCTTCTAAAAAAATGTCAAAGTCTGATGAAAATCCAAAGAGTTACATTTTACTTTTAGATGATTTAGCACTTGTCAGAAACAAAATAAAAAGTGCCGTGACTGACTCTGATGGAAAAATCAAGTATGATCCAAAGAAAAAGCCAGGCATTTCAAATCTTCTAACGATTTATGCATCACTCACAGATTTAAAAATCTCTGAGATCACTGAAAAATATAAGGACTCCAATTATGCAACATTCAAACAAGATTTGGCTGAGATTGTTGTTGATGTATTAAGACCAATTCAGCAAAAGTATTTTGAAATCATTAATGATAAAGCATTAGATGAATTTTTAACTCAAGGTCAAGAAAGAGCAAGCGAAATTGCGTCTAGAAAAATGCTTAAAGTGTACAAGAAAATGGGTTTAGGTCGAATCAAATAAAAAAATGAGATACTTTCCGCGGAAAGTATCTTTTTAATTTCTACTAATTTTAATAGGTTCAAAAGTGATTAAGGTGCTTAACTTGTTATCCTTTTGCATTATATGCTCTAGCTTATATTTTAAGGCAATAGCTTTTTTTGCAAATCTTTGTTCATGCACTGCTATTTCACTTAACGTGCGATACATCATATCCTGCACAAAATAAGGTTCATCATCTAAATGATGCTCAATATAATACATAATAGGTTCATAATCAGTAAATGTGTCATCGATGATTTTAGTAATGATATAACACCATCCAGCACGTCTGTGCTTTGGTTGATCCTCATCAATTAAAATCATGTAATCTAAATATCTGTTTTTTAGTGTATGAAAAATGAGTGCATCTGCAGCTAGAAAACTATCAATCTCACATATGAGTTGATAGGCTTTAGCTCTTGAAATCTGATCAGCTTCCAAAAGCATTGCACCTAAAAGTTCTAGTTCAAGTAGATTGCTTTGGTAAAGTTCAAGACCTAATGGATGATTTTTACCAATTTTTGTTGCTAATGTTTCAATCATTCGAATAGGTACACCAATAAATTTTTTTTCTGGTTCTAAAGAAGCATAATATGCATAATCTGTTTTTGTTTTATGTGCTTCTAACCATGTAAAGATGGATGCTTGATCCATGAAATCACCCTTTAAATACTTTCTACTTCAAATGCTTCTACTGGATATTCTACATCCCCATCAAGCTGTAAATACGTAGGCCCATCAATGTTAACAAGAATCGATTTGCCTTGATAAATCTGAACCCATTTTTTAAAGATGACATGCCCACCAAAATATATACTTGGAAAGATTAAGATGAGTATCCATTTAGGAACATTCTTTACGATTACTAAATCTAAATGATCATCCTTACGATGTGCCTTAGGGGCTATTTTCATCCCACCACCATAGTATGCACCGTGCATCGCACTTAAAAACCAAAGTTTTTTCTCTTTAATGACCTTTCCATCGATTGTAATGGTTGCAGATACTGGTTTAAACTTTGCAAAGCCCTCAAATGCATGACGAAAATAATTGAGTTTATTTTTCTTATATTTTGATGTATTCACTAAATGCCCAACAAAGCCATCAAGTCCAGCACCAGCGCCGTTTAAAAAGTGTCTTGATTTACCATTCACTTTGCATAAAGGTAACTTTTGAATATATGACTTAATGGGGACAACCTTATCTTTTGTTTTTAAGCTTCGAATAAAGTCATTACCTGTACCTGCTTGATACATAAAAATTTCCTGTTTGATATCAAGATTATATATACGATTAGCTAAATGATTAATCGTGCCATCACCACCGACGATAATGATACGATCATCCTTTTGACATTCTGATGCGAATGCTTCCACATCATCAATCTCAAGCAGACTATATGATACAACAGCTCTACCTTCTTTTTTGAGATGATTAACAATTTTTTCGATGAATTTAGGGTTTTTCCCGTTTCTTGAAAGTGGATTATATAGCAAAATATCCATATGTAGCTCCTAACTAAATAGTATCAGTGCGTATTTTTTCTTACCTCTACGTAATATCACATATGTATCAAAAAATGATGCTTTTTGGGTAATTGAATGTTCTAAATCTGTCACTTTTTCATCATTGATCAAGACAGCACCAGATTGTATGAATTCTCTCGCTTCTCTTTTTGATGATGCAAGTTTTGTTTCTATTAAAGCATCAACAAGTAAGATAGGTGCTTTAATTTCTATATGGTCTAAAATATTTTTTACACTATTAAATCCTTTTATTGAAAGCGACTTAAAGTCACCTTTGAAAAGTGCATCAGTCACGCTTTGTGCAATCTGTAAACCTTCTTTACCATGGACAAGTCTTGTCACTTCTTCTGCAAGTGTTCTTTGAGCTAGTCTTTGTTCAGGGGCTAATTTATGATTGTTGAGTAATTCAATAATGACTTCTTGATCAAGTAAAGTAAGCTGTTTTAAATAATTTTCGACATCATCATCAGAAGCATTTAAAAAATATTGGTAAAGCTCATAAGATGATGTAAGTTTTTTATCAAGCCATAAAGCACCAGATTCACTCTTACCAAATTTAGAACCATCTGCTTTTAAGAGTAACGGAGAGCTTAATCCAACAGCTTCATGCGTATCTCCTTCTAACTTTCTAATAAGTTCAAGTCCTGTGGTGATGTTACCCCATTGATCAGAGCCACCAAATTGAATCTTACAATCTAATGTGCGGTATAAATGTAAAAAGTCAATGGCTTGAATAAGCATATATGAAAACTCTGTATAAGAGATACCTATATCTAATCTTTTTTGAACGGTATCTTTTGCAATCATGTAATTGATTGAAAAATGCTTGCCATAATCTCTTAAGAAGGAGATCATATCTATTTTACCAATCCAATCGTAATTATTCACAAAGATTGCTTGTTCAGGATTGATAAATAAGGAAAGTTGATCTTTTATTTTTTGAGCATTTTCTAAAGACTCTTCTAAACTTAAAAGCTTTCTTTCGCTTGTTTGTTTAGGATCGCCAATCAGTCCTGTCGCTCCACCGATTAAAACAATAGGTGTATGTCCGTATTTTTCAAGTAATAACATACGAACCACTTGGACAAGATGTCCTACGGTTAAAGATTCGCCTGTTGGATCAAATCCACAATAGAATCTGGTGTTTCCTTGATTGAGTAAGCTTTTTGCTTTATCTTCATTGCTGACGTCTTTAATTAAACCACGCCAGACTAATTCATCATATAAATTCATGTGTTTTTCCTTTCTTTTATAAAAAATCGTCCCTAGAGATCAACTCTAAGGACGAAAAGTGTTTTTCCGCGGTACCACCTTAGTTCTAGAATATTTCTAGCACTTCATTGATATGATCTCGATAAGTGTACTTCAAGCCTTGCTTTCTCTCCATGTTACACCCTCATGAAGTCTCTATATTAGTGTTTCAAGCCTTTACTTTATTTATGTCATCGACCGATTAAGTTGTTGTTTGACGTTTTACAATATAATGTGGTAATGTGATGCGAATATTATCGACATCTTTTTGATTCATTAACTTCGTTAATAGTCTCATTGAGACAGCACCAATATCATACACTGGGACATCAATAGATGTCAAGGTTGGGCGTGATAAAAGTGCGTATTTTGTATTTTGGAAGCCTGCTACGGCAAGATCTCTAGGTACTAAACGACCATTATCTCTTGCGATATTCATAAATGACACAGCTATTGAGTCTCTCACGCCGATCGCTGCATCAATTCGTTTATCTGAGAAGAATGTTGAAAAATGCTGACGATTTATATTGGTATCTCCACTGGTTCTAAAAATCTTAGGCTCTAAGCCTGCTTCTTCCATAGCTCTTGTATAACCAGCTTCTTTTTTGTCATTGACTGAATATCTTCTCGCAGTAGATAATAGATAAATATTTTGACGATGATCATCAATCATTAATTTCGTAATTTCGTAGCCAGCTTTTTCATAATCAATTGAGACAGTTGGCACATCTGGGTCATCTGAGACCACATTAGCAAACACATATGGAATGCCATTAGAATTAAACATGCGTTTGATATCTTCAACACGTTTTTCATTTAATTCATCGTTTAAATATAAGACGCCATCGACTTGTTCTGCAACGATATCATGGAGTGTATCCATGACATCCATATCTTCACGAATTGAAAATAGCTTAATCGAATATTTATAATTTTGTGCGATATCACTAATACCACCAAGCATCTCAGCCACTGAAGCTCTTGTGATATCAGAAATAACAACACCTACAGTTGTTGTTTTTCTTGATGCAAGACCGCGTGCAATCACATTAGGACGATAGCCTAATTCTTTAATGACTTTTAAGACGCGTTGTCTTGTTTCTTCTTTAACTTTTTCAGGATTGTTTAATACACGAGATACTGTAGCTAAGGATACGCCAGCAGCTCCAGCAACATCATAAATGGTTGCATTACTCATGAAAGTCACCTCTTTTTTTATCTTTATATACATCTTTCATTATATCATCATATGTAAAGGCTTTCAAGTATTTTATGAAAATATTTTCATTCGCTTACAAAAAAAATAAAGAGGCTGTTAGCCTCTTTACCAAACTTATCGTTTTTCTTTAATTCTGGACGCTTTAGCTGACAATGTGCGGATGTAATGTAATTTCGCACGTCTGACCTTACCTCTACGCGCTACATCAATCTTTTCGATTGTTGGTGCGTGTAATGGGAAAGTACGCTCTACACCAATACCGTAAGAAACCTTACGTACTGTAAATGTTTCAGAAATGCCTCCGCCTTGTCTTTTAATAACAAGTCCTTCGAACATCTGAATACGTTCACGGTTACCTTCTTTAATCTTAACGTAAACCTTAACGGTATCGCCTGCATTAAATTCAGGTACTTCTTTGATGTATGAGTTCGTAATTTGCGCTATAAGTGCTTGCCCTTTTAATCTTGACATATTCGACTCACTCTCTTTCTTCCAATGTTCTTGTTCCATGACAGCGGACCATTGTGCTATTTTGATACGGCCTTATTATTATAACAAAGTTATAAATAACTTGCAACCATTTTTATCACTTTTTTACTCTTCTTCAATCAATGTTGGTACATAGTAATATGGATTTTCATATGCAAAGTAATCTGAAAACAAAATCATCTCATATAAATCGATGGTATCATAGATTTTTAGTTTCATTTCGATGAACTCCTCATCGGATAATTCTCCTGAAACAACTTGATCAAATTGAACCATGTGTGTCATTGTAATCCAATTTGAATGTGATGTAATAATCGGTTTATCTAATCTTTCTTCTAAGAAAACACTTTGTCCATGATAGAAATCTTTATAGTAGTTCACACCAAGTAAATCCATGACTGTTGGTGCGATATCATAATGTGAAGTAATGATGTCATTTTCAGATGCTTCAAAACCAGGTGCATAAATTAAGAATGGTAATCGATCAACCTCATATGGCGTCTCGCTATTTAGTGTTTTTTCATGTGTTAAATAAAGACTTGAATAATTTTTATGGTCGCTATATAAGACAATGACTGTATCATCCATTAACCCTTTTAATTCAAGATCATCTAGTAATAGACCTAAACCTTTATCAAAATCCATTTGAGCTGCTGTAATCGTTTTATACTCAAGAGATTCATCAGCATATAAAGGATCTTGATTTAAGATATCGTAATATGGCTCTAGATTTTCTCTTAACTTATTATGTGGACCATGAGGTGTCACGGTAATAATAAAACTAAAGAATGGTGTATCTTGAATAGGTGCAATATCATCTTTAAATTGATCAAACATGATGGAATCTAAAACCCAATCATCTGTAATCTCAACATCTAAATCCTCAACCGCTCTAAAGCTTTCAAAACCAATGGAAGCATGCATTTGATCTCTGTTAAAAAATGTTTTGTAAAAATTATGGAATGAATGCGCTGTATAACCTTCACGTCTTAACATATGAGGTAATGCTGTTGGATAAACATTATCACCTCTAGAATACATATAATTATCAGATTCAAAATACATCATGGATGTTAACGATTTAAATTCTGAATCATAGGTATAATCTGTTTTAGCAGCTGTATAGAAATAATTAAATGATATACTTTGTGATTTAAGTCGATAGTAGTTAGGTGTGTGGCTTTCAGAGAAAGCATAATCCTCGCAGGTTTCACACATAATCATAATGAGGTTCTTACCTTCAAGTAGTCCAAAATATGGTGATTCTAAAGCTAATTCATCAGTGACTCTATCATTAATAAGATCAATAAAGTCATCACGATAAATAACAGGTTTAAACGCATTTGTTGTGAAGTTAACAATGTCTCTCATGTGATAGGTAATGGATCCGAATTTTTGAACAAATAAACCCTTATCTGCAGTTGTATCAAACGTAAGAGCATCATTAGGATTAATAAGCTTAGGAGATAGTGCAAGTCCTAATATAGAGACACCCAAATAAATAAATTGTCTCATTCTGCCTTTTTTCTTAACTTCTGGTTGCCATTTTACGACTTTATAAAGCGCTTTAATACTTACAAATACAAATGCGAAGATGATAATCCAAATCAATAGATTATAAGCAGATAGAGGGTTATATTTAAGCCCTATTTTCATTGTATTTTTTCCAGATTCAAGTAACATTGCAATCGATGTTACATCTTGTTTAAATTTATAAAGCGTGCTATCTGTGACGAAAAATGTAAACATTACTAGTATGTAAACAAAGTAGGCAATATATCTTTTTTTGTTTGAGTTAATAAATGAGAGTACGGATAAAACAATGAGTATGTTGAAAAACGCGATGAGCATGTGTGTGAATGTGATATCAAACCCATAGCGTAAAATAAAGATCAAATCAAATGTAAATACTATAAATGCAACAAAAAGAAACTCAATGATATGACTATTTTGTGCAATTTTCTTAAGGCGGTTCATTAGTTTCCCTTCTTTCCTTTTAGCTTGTTTATGAAATATAAACAATAGTATCTCGTATATATCTTATCTCATTTTATGTAAAATTACAATCTTTAGACTTTACATTGTCTTTACAGATTTATTTGATTTTTGAATATCTCCTGCTTTTTCTAAAGCGATTTTTGTAATCACAGGACCCGTTAATTCATAAATTAATGTCGCTGCTAAAATAATCGCTCGAATTTGCGTACCTAATTCTGGATTTAATACTTGTGTTGCAACTAAGGATAAACCAATCGCTACCCCAGCTTGTGGAATGAGGGCATATCCAAGGTATTTAGAGATGATTGGATCTGCTTTGGAGACCTTAGCTCCTACATAAGCACCGAAGACTTTACCAATAACTCTAAAGAGAACGTAGACTATACCAACTAAACCAACTGCACCTAATACACGAAGGTCAAGCTCAGCACCACTTAAAACGAAAAACATGATAAAAATAGGTGGTGTAATAAAGTATAGAAGTCCATTTACTTCCTCATGTTTAGATGATGTATTTGCAAACGTCGCACCAAGCATCATTGCTGCAAGCAAGCCAGAACCATCGAGAAGATCCGCTAAGTAGATGGTTAAAAAGACAATAACGATTGATAGACTAATGCGATTACCTCTACCTGTAAACCAACGAACGCCTAGAGTTAATAAAATGCCCATGATAAATCCTATACCTAAAGACACAATAATTTCAATAAAGGGGTGAAGGATTTGCATGACTATTGAGTTGCTACCACCTGTACCTAAAGCATTAGCTATAGCAACAAAAATACCAAATAATACAATAGCGATGGAGTCATCAATCGCAACGACACTTAAAAGTGTTTCTGTAAGTTTACCTTTAGCTTTATATTGTCTAACAACCATAATGGTTGCTGCTGGAGCTGTTGCAGCAGCTATTGCTGATAACACCAATGCAAATCTTAAACCTTCAATAGACATTTTTCCAATGATGGTTAAGTAAAGTAAAATACCTATTAAGGTAACTAATACAGCAAATAATGCTTCGAAAATTGCAATAATTATGGGTGTCGTTCCGACACGTCTAAAATAAATGAATTTCATTTCATTACCTATTGAAAAAGCAATGAAACCTAAAGCAACGGAAGAGACGATTTTAAGCGATTCAATGTGCGTGTGATCTAAAAGATTAAAGACACTAGGTCCAATCAGTAAACCTCCTACTAAATAACCAGTGACATTCGGCAATCTTAAATATTTCGCGATTTTACCAAATAAAAGACCCACAGCAATCACGACTGCTGTGTATAATAGGATATCTAAGTTCAATGGCGTCACCTATTTTTTGTAGCCCTTTATACTTGAGATTGGCATTGTAAAGGCAATCCCTGAGTTCGGTTGAGATAAATCTCCTGAGAGATTTTCGATAATAGAATAAACAATTTCTACGTGTTCATCTGGTAATGCAAGCATAATCACTCTCGACTCACTTCGTGGTGTGTCTAAGATTGCTTTGAGAGATCCTATCCATGGAATATCTTCTTTACCTGCTAATTGTCTACCCATGCCTGTACTATTAAAAATCGTTGCCCCTTTAATATTGTTTTTATGAAGTTCTTTTAAAAACTTATCAAGCTTTTCTGGATAGTTTAATACATAAAACATTACTTGCATATAAGTCCCTTCTTTCCTACTCAAATTATACGCTTCTTTTAATCCTTGTCAAGCACACGTTAATCTTAAAATAATGAAAACGTGTCCACACGAAATGATAAAAAAAAGATACTTGCATTAAGTATCTTTGTTTGTCTTTTTAAGCTTTTCAATGATCTTTTTTTCTTCTAAAGTTAATTGGATGTTTGTTAAAAGATCAGGTCGTTGATGCAAGGTCTTATCAATCATTTTTTCTTTACGCCATTGATCAATTTTCTCATGATGTCCAGATAATAAAACCTCAGGTACTTCATATCCTTTATAGTGACTTGGTTTTGTGTACTGTGGATATTTCAACCAGCCATTTTGTAGTGAATCTTCATCTCTAGAGGCATCTGTTAAAACACCGGGTAATAATCTCGTGACTGCATCCGTTAAAATCATTGCTGGAATTTCACCACCCGTTAAAACATAATCACCGATGGATATTTCTAAGTCGATAAGTGATTCTACGCGTGCATCAATACCTTCATAATGACCACAAAGCAAGATCATTTGATCATATGTTTTTGAAATTTCAATCGCTTTTTGTTGTGTAAAAAGTGTACCCTGAGGGCTAAGTAAAATCACGATTGCATTTTCCTTTTTAAGCTTTTTGATTGCTTCATAAAAAGGGGGGAACTGCATGAGCATCCCTGCGCCACCACCATAAGGTGTATCATCAATTTTATTGTGTTTTCTCGTAGAAAAATCTCTTAATTGATGTGTTCGAATGACCACTTGGTTATCTTCAACGGCGTGCTTAATGATGGACGTATTCAAAAAGATATCAAAAAACTCTGGAAATACAGTGATGATATCAATAATCATAATAATCCCTCAATCGGTGTGATAATGATTCGATCTTCTAAAACATCAAAAACAAATTCAGAACGAAATGGAATTAACGATTTTTTTCCTTCTAATGTCATGACTTCTAATAGATGACCTTGAGGTACTTCCATTAAAGAAAGAACATGACCTACTTTTTTCCCATCTTTTTCATAAACATCTTTACCGATTAAATCATGATAATGATAATCATCCTCTTCAAGCTCATCTGGTGCTTCATCTGTAAAAACGTCTAAGCCCTTAAACTTTAAAATATCATTAATATCGTTATATTCTTTAAATTTAGTAATGAGGACATTTTTATGTGCTCTTACTCTTTCAATCGTTAACGTATGTTTTTCACCCTTTAAGATGACGAACATACTTGCACCAACGAAAAAGCGGTTAAAATCACTTAAATTGTAGATTTTAACCTCTCCCTTAATGCCGTGTGTATTTGTAATATTACCAATTTGATACATAAAATCCATCCTTAAAATGAATCGATGTCGATTTGTACGCGTTTACCTTCTTTAGAGGCACCTGCATAAACGATGGTTCTCATTGCTGATGCAATTTTCCCACCTTTTCCAATGACACGTCCAAGGTCTGCTTCATTCACTAAAAGCTGAATGGTTATCGTATCTTCATCATTAGATAAAATCTTGACTAAGACGTCATCTGGGTTAACGACTAATGGCATTATCATATTTTTGATGAGTTTTTCAAAATCAACCGCCATGATATGTACCCCCTTATTATTTATCTAATACGCTATACTTCTTAAACAAACTTTTTACAGTATCTGTTGGTTGTGCACCGTTTCCTAACCATTTTAAAACTTTTTCGCTATCGACAGAAACCTTGCCAATAATAGGATCATATGTGCCTAGAATTTCTAAGAATTTACCGTCTCTTGATCTGTTAGATTCACTTGCAACAATTCTGTAAAATGGTGTTTTATGTGCACCAAAACGTTGTAAACGTACTTTAACTGCCATGTTATATTCACTCTCTTTCATTAATCATTTCATATCTATTATAACAACTTTTTTAGAGGTGTCAAGTATTTTTACTTAACAGATTAAAAATTAAGTGTTTCATCATACATTTGTGAGGGTCCTACATACTTAAAACCTTTTACATCTTTGAGCTGTTTTTTTAATGTAGCTTCAATATCCTTATCACCATAGACAATGGCATAGTTTTGTTTTTCAGAGACATATTGAACATCTACAGGTAGATTTTTTAATTTTTCAACGACTTGCTTGCCTTGAAAAAAGATAACATACTGCATACGATTAGCGTACATGACAACTACCTCCCTTTTTAATGATACCCATCTTATCTGGTGCTTTAATATATGCTGATACTGTGGATGATAACTCATTTAAAAAAGTGTTTAAATCATCTTGAAATTGTTTTTCAAGCTCAAAATATGTTTTCACTTCTTCTTTGCTATATAGCTCAAGTTTTGCTGTTTGAAAGCTTTTAACTGCTTCCTTAAAATCTGGATGGTATGCTCCACCTTCACTCATAATTTGATCATAATGCGCTTTGGCCTTTTGAAATTGGTCAATTTCTTCTGCATATGTTTGCACCATGAAATGATCAAGTCTTTTAATTTCTTGATACACAGGATCTTTTTTGATTTCATCAAGCACATGATATGCTTGCATCATAAATTCAGTCATAAAGGTCCTCCTTTTCGATTTCTATATATTCACCAGGTTTTAAATTCCCTAATGATAAGTTCCCAATTTTAGTTCTTTTTAAATTCAAAACTGTATAACCTACATGTTCAAACATGCGTTTAACTTGATGAAATTTACCTTCATCTATGATGATATTAACATAAAATCCATCTGATTTTAAAGCCAATGCTTTAGCTAAATATGGATTATCTTTACCATCTTTAATCATAACACCTTTAATCAGTTCTTTTTCATGTTTAAAAGGATGGTCAAGTCTTACTTCATATGTTTTTGGTAAATGTGATTTTGGATGAGTGATTTCATGCTGAAAATGCCCATCAGTTGTTAAAATCATTAAGCCTTCGCTATCTAAATCAAGTCTGCCTGCAATCTTAAAATCATAAGATACATATGGTTCCTTGAGTAATTCTACCACACATTGATGTCTTGTGTCATGATTTGCCGAGAGGTAATCTACTGGTTTATAGATCATCAAATGGATATCTTTTTTGTAAACGACTTTTTCATCATTGATAAAGATGCTTTCTTGATCAAGATTCACATCATATGATGGGTCTAAAATACGCTTTCCATCAACCAATAAAGGGGTCATTTTTAAAAACTTTTTAGCGTCTTTTCTTGATGTAATTTTCATGTGACTTAAGAATTTATCGATGCGCATGGTATCATCCTTGTGATATAATACATAATGAGGTGTATCCAATATGTTAACAATGAAAAACGTGATTCGAGAAGGTCATAAAACTTTAGAAACAGTCGCAAAAGAAGTCAAATTACCATTATCGTCTCAAGATAAAAAACTCTTAAAAGATTTATTAGAGTATGTCATCAATTCACAAGATGAAAAGATGGTAGAAACATATGATTTTCGTCCTGCTGTAGGTATTGCAGCACCCCAAGTGAACGTTTCAAAACGCATGTTTGCTGTGCATGTGACAGATTTTGATGGGATGCTTTATTCTTATGCACTTGTTAATCCAGTTTTAAAAGAAAAAGGAAATAAAATCATTTATGTCCCCGGTGGCGAGGGTTGTTTAAGTGTTGACCGTGAAACTGAAGGCTTAACGCCAAGATATGACTGGGTCTTATTTGATGCCTTATCATATGATGTTAAAACAGACCAACTTATCCCTATTACATTAAGACTTGAAGGTTATGTTGGTATTGTGTTTCAACATGAATATGACCATTTAAATGGCATCATGTATACCACAAAACTCTTTGCTGAACTCCCAAATGCGAAACCTGCATTTGAGTTTCACACATTAACTGAAACAGAAGATACTATTTAAAAATAACTTGTATCACTTTGATTTGATTTTCTAAAATGTCATCATAGGTGACATTTTTTGTTTCTTCATTAGGGAATATTTTTTGAGATAGAAATTGTTTATATTGTTCTTTTTTCTTTTTTTCATTTGTAAATATTCTCTTAAAAAAACCTGGTTTAACCTCCGGTTCTTTAAACACATTTGAATAAAAATGATTATCAATGGATATGAATCCGTCAAATCTGTCTCTAAGTAGTTTTTTAAATGCGCTTAAAATATTGGTTTTCCCATATCCAATCAGCATTGGATTTAAAAATTCATCAGCATCTACTGCTTGTACAATACCGATTTTATGTCTAAAAAGCCTATATGAAGTCGTAATCGATTCATGATGTTTCATGATAACGATTGGATCTAAAAACATGAGTAAATCCTTTGATTTAATCTTTTTGAAAATATAGGCATAGACATTAGACTTATAGGATTCCGTGTGCTCTAGCACGATTTTTTTGCTTGATCTCATGGCAATATCGATAAAAGCTTCTAGCTTTTTAGATAAAACATCCCATTCTTCAATCACGTCATTTATGAGTGGTAGTTTCATAAGTAAATGTGTTGCTTTAAACTTATCTGAAAATTTCACCATATACTTAAATTCATCGAGTGCATTTTTAAAAGCTTTATCATCATATAAGTCAAAGGGTTTGATGTTGGTATCTATATATGATACTTTCACTTTTTCATCTTTTAAAAGCTGTAAAATGCTCTTAATCTCTTTATCACTGAGTTCAATGAGTGGTGTTTTTTGATAATGTCTTAATGCAACATAATCAATACCTAATGCTTTAGCACGTTTTATTTTATCTTCAAATGAGGATAGACCTTCTTGGTCTAAATATCCTGTGATTATTGGTCTCATATTTTACTCCATTCATACATTAAAATTGCGCCAGCAACACTCACATTTAATGATTCTACATGTTTTGTTGGTATATGAATCGCGCGATCTGAAATTTTTTTAATATCGTCATGAATGCCATGACCTTCATTGCCTAAAATAAGAATTACTTTATCGTTATAAAACGCTTCTCCTTTGTCATGTGCGTCTGCATAGACAACTTGATAACCTTCTTTTTTTAAGTCTAAAATTGAAGGAATGAGTGGCTTTCTTTCAGCATAACAATCGAAAATAGCTCCTTTTGATGCTCTAATAACTTTCTCATTATAAAGATCAGCAGATTGCATACTTAAAATGACATGGGTAAACCCAAATGCTGCAGCACTTCTAAAAAGTGCACCGACATTATCAGGGTCTTGTATATCATCAAGCATGAGTATTTTATGTGATTTTTGTGGATGTTGTTCTTTTTTGCATATAGCAATATGATCGATAAATGTTTCTGTTTGCTGAAGTTCCTTGATTAAATCCTCGTGATATAATGTGCCTTCTTTATTTGGATTGGATGTAATGATTTCTAAAATGACATCTTTTTGTTTGGCCTTATCAATCATATGAGTGCCATACACAAGAAAAAGATGATGCTGATCACGATATTTTTTAAGTTTTAGACTTTTATAAAGCTTAAACGTTTTATTGCTTAAAGATGTAATCATCCTTGTCACTCTTTTCTTTTAAGTATGTATCATATGCTGATTTAACATCAAAACCATATCTTGTGATATCAATCGTTTCATTTTCATGGATATCCATGGTTATGATTTCTTTGACGGTTTCATCAATGATTCCTATATAATCAAAGCTTTGTTCATATTTATCTGCATAAACCTGCATCGGTTTAGTTACTGGATTCTTGGGTACATAAATACTGCAACAATCATTAAATGGTTTAATAGAAATATCATACGTGTCAATTTTTTGAGATAGTTTAATAATATCTATTTTATCATAGGTAATAAGAGGTCTTAAGATTGGCATGCTTGTTACACTTTCAACAACAGCAATACTATTTAATGTTTGACTAGCCACTTGTCCAACTGATTCACCATTGATTAAACATAGTATTTTCTTTTTCTTTGAAAATCTTTCTGCAATTCTATACATCATACGTCGCATAACCGTAATGCTGTAAGGTTCAAAAACATGATTTAATATTGCTTTGTGCATAGTTGTAAAGGGTACAACATGAAGCTTTATCACACCAAGTGGTGTAAATTTAGCAAGTTTTTTTGATAAATCAATCACTTTTTGAACAGATTCTAAAGGTGTAAGTGGTGTAGACTCAAAATGTATGAGTTCCACTTCAATACCTTGTTTCATCGCTAAATAACCCGCGATTGGGCTATCAATGCCTCCGCTCATCATAAGTAAACCTTTACCTTGCGTGCTATAAGGAAAGCCACCCATACCAGGATAACTTTTCATATAAATATAAGCTGCTTGTTCTCTTAACTCAATAAAAAGCTTTTCTTCTGGGGTTTTAACATCAACGATATATTTTCTTTGTGCATGCTTTAAGATTTCTCCAGCGACACGCCTTGAAACTTCAATCGATGTTAATGGAAATGACTTATCTATACGTTTTGTTTCAATCTTTAAACGCATCATCTCTTCTTTAGCTTCTTCATTTAAGACATGAGTTCCAACGAGGATGATGGATTCAAAGTTGGGTTCTGCCATATAAACAATACTATATGAATGAATACCAGAAATAGAGCTAATCACTTCAATCAAAGCTTTTTCATCCTTCAAATTGTAACCTACAAAGATTCTGTCATGTCTTAACTCATAAGAAACATCAAAAGGTTTCAATCTTTCTATGAGATGTGTTCTTACTTTTTTTATAAAAAATCCGATGTTTTTTCCTTTAAGCATCATATCGCCAAATCGGATTAAGATCTTTTTCGTCATCATTATCACCATACATATTTTATCATATATGCTATAATAATTCCGGTGATGAAAATGAAAAATAACGTTTTACTTGAAACTGCAGCTGCACTCCTTGAATCTCAACCTAATAGAATCAGTTTGTTATCAAATGCAGCAGCATTTTTAAATGATCATTTCGATCAAATCAATTGGGTGGGTTTTTATCTTTATGACGGTAAGATCTTAACTGTAGGTCCTTTTCAAGGCAAGGTAGCTTGCTCTGAGATTGAATTAGGTAAAGGTGTTTGTGGTGAAGCAGCTGTCCTTAGAAAAACACTCGTGATTAAGGATGTTTTGTCTCATGCTAACCATATAGCTTGTGATGAAAACTCAAAATCAGAAGTGGTTGTTCCAATATATATTGAAGATAAGCTTTTTGGTGTTTTAGACTGTGATGCACCAATCTTTGATCGCTTTGATGAAGAGATTGTCTTATTTTTCGAAGAATTCGTATTGTTATTGATAAAACAATTGACAATCACTACCCTTTAGGGTAAAATACTACATGTCGGTAAAAAGCAGGCAGACTATTTTTTAAAGTGCGATCCCTACCATATGGCGCCCTTAGTAACCTTATACTGCTTTAAGGTGAACAGAATATCGGGATACCTTTAAATCAAGTATTTTGCAGTTTTTGCCTACCAAATACATAAAGAGGAGGTAAAAATTATGTCACGTTATACAGGACCAACTTGGAAAATTTCACGTCGTTTAGGTTATTCTATTTCTGAATCAGGAAAAGAATTAAAGAAACGTCCATATGCACCAGGTCAGCACGGTCAACGTCGTTCAAAGCAATCAGATTACGGTCTACAACTTCATGAAAAACAAAAAGTGAGATTCACTTATGGTGTTTCTGAAAAACAATTTAGAAAGACATTTAATGAAGCACACAAGATGAAAGGTAAACATGGTGAGAATTTCTTACGTTTACTTGAATCAAGATTAGACAATGTCGTCTATCGTTTAGGACTTGCAAGAACACGTTCTCAAGCTCGCCAATTAGTCAACCATGGACACTTCTTAGTAGACGGCAGTAAAGTGGATATTCCATCATACCGTTTATTACCAGGTCAAAAAATCCAATTAAGAGAAACATCAAAAGGTTTAAAAGTAGTTGCTGAGGCTTTAGAAGCACAATATGCATCCGTAGACTTTGTTTCATTTGATAAGGAAACTGGTACAGGTGTATTCGTTCGTTATCCTGAAAGAAATGAAATTCTTCAAGAGATCAATGAACAACTTATCGTTGAATTCTACAACAGATAAAAAAGTAAAGGCAAATTTCAATTTGAAATTCGCCTTTTTTTTATGCTTTGGATAACTGTTTTAAATGTGCAAGTCTTTTCTTGCGATCTTGATCTTCAATAAGTGCATAACTAAATTCATGTATATCAATCACAGTAAATGTTGAACCGACTTCTTCTTTACAAAGTTTTTTGTACAAATATACTTGTCTTCCTTCTTTAAATTCTACAAAATGGGCTGGTATTTGAAACTTTTTGTACCAATAACTTTTGACAACATCTGATATCACTTCTGTGTTTGATGTAAATTTATCTGGATAAGGCATGAGATGTGTTGGATCAGAGTAAATCACTTTAGAGCCGATAATACGGTGTTTTAATACTTTATATCTTGAAATATATCTGACTAAATTGACTGCTGATAACATCATAACGATGAGTAGCGATGTGTCAAATGAAAGTTCAAACATAAAGTACATAAAAAAGCCAGCAATGATAATCACTGCTTCCATAATGACAAAAAATAAGAAACACTTATTTTTGAGTTGTATCATTTCTTTATAAAGCATGCTTGTTTCCCCTTGTTTAATGTTATTATATGCAATTTAAGAGCACATGTCATTAAATATGCAATGTCATGCTGTCGATTTGAAAGAAAGAAGAAAGTTAGTCATATGATGTCATTCATATGAATGGTTGATGTTTATAAATAAATGACTGACAAGTTGAAAATGTGTCTTCCCCCCACAAGTATCGACCTCGAACATATCTATTGTATCAACATTTACTGTCAATGTCAAAAGTTTTTTGAACTCATATCAAATGAAAGAAAGATGAAAAAAAAGACCTCAAATGAGGTCAATTTTGTGCTTTCTTTAGTGCAGCACGCACAAGTGTTAAAAATGAATTTGGATCTAAAGATGCCCCACCAACGAGTGCACCATCAATATCAGACATAGAAAGTAAGGATTCAACATTTTTCGTGTTGACTGAACCACCATATAATATACGGATGTTATCGCTTACTTGCTTGCCATATAAACTGTTAAGCACTTTTCGAATATGAACAATCGTTTCATTTGCTTGTTCGGGTGTTGCGGTTACACCAGTACCAATCGCCCAAATAGGTTCATAAGCTACGACAGTTTTTAAAGCTTCTTCTTTGGTGACATTCGCATAAGCTTTTTTAATTTGATTTTCTACCACTTCGTTTGTTGTGCCTTTTTCTCTAATATCTAAAGATTCTCCAACACAAACAATCGGTGTGATGTCTTGATTCACGGCGGCAATCAATTTTAAGTTCACAGTTTCATCAGTTTCATTAAAGTATGCTCTACGTTCACTATGTCCTATAACGACATAATCTACACCATAGGATTTTAACATTTGAGCAGAGATTTCACCTGTAAATGCACCTTCTTCTGCATAATGCATGTTTTGTGCACCGATACGCAGGTTTTCACCTTCACGCTTCACTAAATCTCTTAAAAAGATTGCAGGTGCGCATACAACTGATTCAACGATGTCTTTATCTGGCACTTCAACGTTAACTGCATAAATGAATGCAAGCGCATCATCTTTTGTTTTATACATCTTCCAGTTGCCAGCAATTAATGGTTTTCTCATCATACTCACCCTAGAATCGAAGCGACATCCTTAATCGCTTCTTCTGCACGTGCACCTCTGGCTACGATTCTTACATTTTCACCATGAGGTACTGCAAGTGACATAAGCGCTAAGATAGACTTTAGGTCAACAACTTTACTGTGGTAGTGTAATTCAATTTCTACGGCATATTTTGATGCTGTTTGGACAACTTTAGCTGCTAAGCTTGCATGAAGTCCTTGGGTACTTTTAATTAAAATTTCTTTTTCGTTCATCTTTTCTTCTCCTCTTAAAACATCGGTGGCGTGCTTATCCATAAAACTTTCGCATGTTGATGACTTGTGTTCATGAGGTAATGTTCTTTATTTGCTAAATAATAGAATGTTTCGCCCTTACGAATGATATATCTTTTTTTGTTTAAAACCAATGTGATTTGTCCTTCTAGGACATAACCGAATTCTTCACCAGCATGAGGATCATCTATTTCAGATTGACCACCTGGTTCGATATCGATCATAATAGGTTCCATTTCATATTTTAATGCATTAGGAACAATCCAGCTGATCATATGCTTAAGTTGTTCGTTTTCTTTTTCATAAAAGTCTTCTTTTTTATAGACAACAGTTTGTTCTTCTTCTTTACTGAAAAACTCGTGAACATCCGTGCCTAAAACTTCTAGGATGGCAAAAAGTGTTTGCATGGATGGTGAAGTCAGGTTATTTTCTAATTGTGATATATAGCCTTTAGTGAGTTCTAAGCGATTAGCAAGTTCCTCTTGTGTTAAATTGTTACCAAGTCTTAAAGCTCTAATTTTCTTTCCTAGGTCCATTATTTATCGTCAACACATTGAATACCGGGAAGCACTTTGCCTTCAAGATATTCAAGTGATGCGCCACCACCCGTAGAAATATGTGTAAATCCTTCAGCTAAGCCAAGTTGAATGACTGCTGCTGCTGAGTCGCCACCACCAATAATGGTTGTAGCACGGTCTTTAATGGAAGCAGTTGCTTCTGCAACGCTTCTTGTACCTGTTGCAAATGTTGGGAACTCAAAAACACCCATAGGTCCATTCCAAACAACAGTTTTTGCTTCTTTAATATATGATTCAAAGATTTTAATGGTATTAGGTCCAATATCTAAGCCCATTTCATCTTGAGGGATTTCGGAAATATGTCTTACATGTACTTCTGTATCATTGGCAAATGATTTACCTGTGGTGACATCATTACCTAGTTCGATTTTGCCATTTGCTTCTTCTAATAAGGCTTTAGCTAAATCAACTTTGTCTGCTTCTAATAAACTCTTACCGACTTCATAGCCCATTGCTTTGAAGAAGGTGAAAGCCATACCGCCACCAATTAAAACCTTATCAGCAATTTTTAATAAATTTTGAATCACTTCAATTTTATCTGATACCTTCGCGCCACCCAAAATTGCAACAAAAGGTCTTTGAGGACTTTCTAATGTACCACCAATAAAATTAATTTCCTTTTCTAATAAGAAACCTGCTACAGTGTGTTCAATATTTGATGCAATACCCACATTCGAAGCTGCTTCTCTATGAGCAGTACCGAATGCATCATTGACAAATACATCACCAAGTGAAGCCCAGTATTTACCTAGTTCTGGATCATTTTTAGATTCTTTCTTGCCGTCTAAATCTTCAAAACGTGTGTTTTCAAACATAAGGATTTCGCCATCTTTGAGTGCGTTGACTGCTTTTTCTAACAGAGCTCCTCTAGTTTCTGGAATAAATATGACTTCTTGATTCAAGTGTTCTGATAATCTTTTTGCAACCACACTTAAACTTGAAGATGCTTTTTCTGATGCATCTTTAACGCGTCCAAGATGTGAAAAAAGAATGGCTCTACCACCTTGTTCTAATACATAACGAATGGTTGGTAATGCTTCTACAATTCTGTTTTCATCTGAGATTTTTCCGTCTTTTAAAGGTACGTTGAAATCAACACGGATGAGTACTTTTTTTCCTTTTACTTCGATGTCTCTTACTGTTTTTTTAGCCATCATTAATACCTCCTTAAATGATGTGATCGATGTTTTTAAACCGTCCTTATTATAACACTATTTGTAAACAATTCAAAGATTATTGAAGATGAAAGTGTTTTACTTTAGTATTTCTAATCTTCTCTAAAACGTGCTTTGCACGTAGGTACTTCCTTAATGACATCAAAATGACTAAATTTTCTTGATTTGAAAATGTAAGCATTGTCTTATGCTCAAGTGGTTTTATATCAATGACTTCAGATACGTTCACCCAAATGGTTAGATAATCTCTTACACGACCAGTAGGAATCAACATCAAATCATCTGATAAATAAACAGGTATGAGTTGCTTTATATGAAAAAGTGATTGAACTGATTTAATATAACCCTCATACGTACATAAATGTGCAATGCATAAAGCCTTAATAACACTGAGTGGTGATTTAGAAGTTATCATTTTTTGTGTTTTTTGATAAATTTCAGTACCGAGATTCGTTTGTTTGAGATAGAGTATCATAATTGTTTATAAGCATTAAAAAAAGGCCATTTGGCCTTTTAATGTTAAGCTTTTTCCTCTTCTTTTTTCGCTGGTTTCTTAGCTGCTTTGTTGATATCAATCTTTAAAACTTGTTCAGTCGATGGATCAAAGAAATGAACCTTATTCATATCAAACGCTAACTTCATTTTATCTCCAATATGTACGCCTGCACGTGCATTGATGCTTGCGCAAACATTATTACCATTGATGTTTGTATAAAGGTTTGTTTCAGATCCTAAAAGCTCTGCAACGTCGACAATAATATCTAATACAGCTTTTGGATATGTTTCCATAACGACTTGGTCATCATGGATATCTTCAGGACGAATACCTAAAACAACTTCTTTTTCAATGAAACCATGTTCCTTGATAATTTCAAATTTGTCATCTGGAATTAATAATTTGTGTTGACCAGCAACAAACATTTGATCTTTACTTACTTTACCAAAGATAAAGTTCATAGGTGGTGTACCAATGAATCCAGCAACGAACATGTTGTTAGGATGATCATATATTTCTTTTGGTGCACCAACTTGCATGATATAACCGTCTTTCATAACAACAATTCTAGAAGCCATAGTCATCGCTTCGATTTGGTCATGGGTTACATAAATGGTAGTTGTTTCAATCTTGTTATGAAGCTTAATTAACTCACCGCGCATTTGAACACGGAGTTTCGCGTCTAAGTTTGATAATGGTTCATCCATTAAGAATACTTTTGCATTACGAACAATTGCTCTACCTAATGCAACACGTTGTCTTTGACCACCTGATAATGCTTTAGGCTTTCTCTTTAAATAAGGTGTTAAACCTAAGATTTCAGCTGCTTCATTAACTTTTTCATTAATGACATCTTTTGGCATTTTTCTAAGTTTCAAACCAAATGCCATGTTATCATAAACAGTCATATGTGGATATAACGCATAAGATTGGAAAACCATCGCGATATTTCTATCTTTAGGTGCCTTATCATTGACGAGTTCTTCATCAATATATAGTTCACCTGACGTAATTTCTTCTAAGCCTGCGATCATTCTTAATGTTGTTGATTTACCACATCCAGATGGACCGACAAAAACGATAAATTCTTTATCTCTAATATCGAGATTAAAATCAAAAACTGCTTGTACACCGTTAGGATATACTTTATTAATATTTTTGAGCTTTAATGTTGCCATAAAATTTCTCCCTTTTTCTTTAGTCTAATGATAGTATAACAAGTTACACCTATAAAAAAAATGTGCACATTGCACACTTTTTATCTGATTAAGTGATAGATGAGATAAGCATCTATGAAGACCTTAACATCAAATCCAGTTACTTGTTGAAACTTATCAATACGTTGAATAAGTGTATTACGATGCACATAAAGAATTTTAGATGCAGAACTCATATTTTGATCCGTTTCTAAATAAGTTTTAATGGTATCAATCATCATTTGATCAGATTTATATTTTCTTAAAATAAGTGGCTTCAAAATGCTTTGATGCGTTGTTCCTAAAGCCAGTAGCAGCACCTTATCATCGAGATATATATACTTTGTAAAGGGTATGTCCTTTAATAATGTTTTGATGCTTTTTTGATGGGATTCTAATGCATCTTTTTGATCAAATCTATAAGACACATAAATACGTAAATCGCTTAAAATATCACTCATCATATTAAGCATAATGTCCTTAAAGGGTATGTCAGTATCGTGATTATAATATATGCATAATGCATGCTGATCAGAACTATATGACTCGATATGGATAAAATCTGAAAACATTGAAAGGATGACTTGAAGATCTTGATTGATATCATGTTTACTTTCGATGATTAAGTAGCGATACATAAAAGTCCTCCTAACTAGTCTTCTAAATAGCTTTGATAAAAATGATAAATAACGTCAGTTTTAATAAACACGATATGGTCATCATGTGATAATAATTGGATACCTACAAGGTAAAAGCTTGTGTCTATAACCGCACCACCTAAGCCATAATGATCAGAAATGATCGATGATTTATAGGTGTCATCATTCTGATCTTCAATGGGTAACATCATACCCATAGTAATAGCGTTAATGATTTGTCCTTGAAAGCCAATAAGGACTAGTGGTTCTCCAGTCATAGGTGTTTGTTCTAAAATGCTCACTGGTTCATAATTAACTGTTTTTCGTTGCGTTGTAACAATTGCTAGATTCAAAAGTTCGTCTTGATGTGCAAGTTCACCTGTGAGTGTATTACCTAAGTAGTCATTTAAGGTAATTGTGTGTGTTTGGCCTGCTTCTAAAAGAAATGGTGTATTTACTGTTAAAATATGATAATTTGCATCTTCATGAATAACAATGCCTGAAAATTGAATCACTTCAAGAAGTGCACCTAGCGAAGAATATATACGCACTTCAATCATCATACCTGCTGTTGCTGTTTCTAATGTCACTTGATTAATAAATGCATGAAACTGCTGATCCGAAACAATGTCATGTCTTAAATAATCATCATAATCAACAGATAAGGCTTGATATGCTTCTGTTGTCTCTTCAATATATAAGCTATTTTGGCATCCTGTTAAAAACAAGATGAAAAGAATTAACATAACTATTTTTCTCATACTTCACCACCTAAACTCTCGCCGATTGATGTTAAAAATTCAATCACACGTTCGAGTGGAATAGCAAAGGCATAAGAAGATGTGCTACTATCATTAGAAAAATTGCCTGCATAGATAATACCAACAAGCTTAAAGTCATGATTGAGTACAACACTTCCTGATGACCCTGATTTTACTGGTGCATCTGATACAAGCACATTAAAATTGACATCAATCACTGAATTAGTCGAACTTTCAATATCTATTTTTGCATAGTCAATCACACTACCTAACGTAATCGCGTTAATCTGAAAGGATGGATAACCAATAACTGCTATTTGTTCATCCTTTATCGCATTTACTTCTGCAAATTCAATCACAGTTAAAGTGACTGTCTTTCTAAAACGTACGACTGCTAAATCATATGCACCATCTGCTGCTATAAATGTTGCATTGTATTCATTGCCTAAATAATCACTCACTGTATAAGTTGCTCTAGTTCCTGAAGAGGTATAAACAACATGATTATTTGTGAGGGCATAATAGTAAAAAGCATCCTCTTTATAGATGACACCAGAGCCTGTTGTTGTACCTGAAAAGGTGGATGTCTTTTTGACTGAAACGACACTTTTAACGCTTTCAGTTGACAAGTAATTGAAATAATCGATTCTACTCTGATAGATGTCTTCTTGAGATAAGATGTGATTTTGATATTCGAGTAATAAGTCATCATATGTTTTAACAGAAAAGCATGCAGCTAGACTCAAAATGAATATGAGTGATAAGGCAAGCTTAAAAAACTTTTTCATGCTAACACCCTCTTAACGCTATTTTACGCTAAAAAGGGTAAATAAAAAAGATATTTGCGAAAATCACACAAATATCTTTATTTGCTTCAATTTTTAATTATCCAATAGACCCTTCCATTTCAAGCTTAATCAATTGATTAAGTTCGATGGCATATTCCATAGGTAACTCCTTAGCGAATGGCTCAATGAATCCCATAACAATCATTTCTGTTGCTTCTTCTTCAGTTAAACCACGGCTCATTAAGTAATATAATTGCTCCTCAGAGATTTTTGAAACTGTTGCTTCATGTTCTAGGAACACATCACTATTACGCACTGAGTTATATGGGATGGTATCAGAGAATGAATAATCATCTAAAATAATGGTATCGCATTCCACATGAGCCTTAGCACCTTTTGCTTTTTTACCAAAATCAACTTTACCACGATAATTCACTTTACCACCGCCACGGCTAATGGATTTAGAGATAATGGTTGATGTTGTATTTGGAGCAACGTGAATCATTTTAGCGCCAGAATCTTGCCATTGGTTTTTACCTGCAAAAGCGATTGAAATGGTTGTACCTTTCGCACGTTCTCCAAGTAAGATACAAGATGGATATTTCATGTTTATAGTTGAACCGATGTTACCATCAATCCATTCCATATGTGCATTTTCATATACAAACGCACGCTTTGTAACTAGGTTTAAGACGTTCGTTGACCAGTTTTGAATCGTTGTATAACGGCACGTTGCATCCTTCATAACAACCACTTCAACAATGGCAGCATGAAGTGAGTCCTTAGAGTAAATAGGTGCTGTACAACCTTCTACATAATTTACATATGCACCTTCATCTACAATAATCAGTGTGCGTTCAAATTGACCCATTTGATCAGAGTTGATTCTAAAATAAGATTGAAGTGGTTTTGTAACTTTTACTCCTTTAGGTACATAGATAAAGGATCCACCACTCCATACAGCACTATTTAATGCTGCATACTTATTATCACTAAATGGTACAACAGTCCCAAAATATTTCTTTACTAAATCTGGATACTCTCTAAGAGCAGTATCTGTATCAACATAAATCACACCAAGTTCTTCTAATTCTTTTTGTGTGTTATGATAAACAACTTCACTTTCAAACTGTGTAGAAACACCTGCTAAGAAGTTTCTTTCTGCTTCAGGAATACCTAGTTTTTCAAAGGTGTCTTTAATCTCTGATGGGACCTGATCCCAACTTGTTTCAGCTCTTTCGCTCGATCTGATAAAGTATGTAAAATCATCAAAATTGATAAAGTTTAAATCTGGACCCCAGGTTGGATTTTTAAGTTCAGTGAACTTTTTATAGCTCTTTAAACGAAAATCGAGCATCCATTCTGGTTCGTTTTTGTATTTGCTGATTGTACGAACAACGTCTTCATTGAGCCCTTTACCTGTGTCAAAAATAGGCTTTGACTCTGTATGGAATCCAAATTGGTAATCACCAACTATGGCATCTATCTTCTTTTTATTATCATCCATTTAGTTCATCCTCCTTGATTTTTAAAATGGCTTGTTCCGCTGCTTTCCAAGCGAGCGTGGCACATTTAACACGTGCCGGAAATTGTGCAACACCTTGATAAACCACGGCGTCACCTTTAAGTATATCTGGGTTATATGGGTATCCTTTGATGAGTTCATAAAACTCATGGAGGATATCAACTGCTTCATCTAGGGTGTGATCTTTAAGTGTGATACTCATCACACTTGCACTTGAGCAACATATAGAACAACCTGTACCTTGATGTTTTATATCTGTGATTTTTTGATCGTTAACTTTGAGTTGTATGGTCATTTCATCACCACAGCTTGGATTATTCAAATGTACAGTCATATAACTGTTGTCTGCGACAAAACCCTTATTTTTGGGATGCTTATAATGATCCATAATGACTTGTCTATATAAATGTTCTATATTCATAATTGACTCCTAAAATGATGTAAAAAAGTTTTTCGCTTCAATCACACTATCAATGAACTTATCACAATCTTCGATGGTGTTGTAGATATGAAATGATGCTCTCAAAGTTGAATTGACCCCTAAAAATTTAGTGACTAATTGTGCACAATGATGTCCTGCTCTGACACTTACCTTGAAGGTGTCTAACATGGTTGCTATATCATGTGGGTGCACATCTTCGATATTAAAGTTAATCACTGGATTTTCTGATGTTTTATTATAAACTGTGACTCCTTCAATTTTTAAGAGTTTTTCTAGTGTGTAGTTGTGTAGCATCTTCGTATGTGTATGTATGTGTTCTAAGCCGATTTTTTGTATGTATCTCACCGCTTCAGCAAGACCAATTGCGCCACTAATCACTGGTGTTCCTGCTTCAAATCTTAAGGGTGCCTTTTTCCATGTTGCATGATCTTGATAGACTTCATCAGCCATCTCACCACCAAGTTCAAATGGTTCTAGTTCATTGAGTAATGCTTTTTTACCATAGAGCACACCAACACCAGAGGGTCCGAACATCTTATGTCCTGAGAATGCTAGATAATCAACATCAAGTTTTTTCACATCAAGTAACATATGCGGTGCAGACTGAGCAGCATCGAGTACAACAATAGCCTTTTTTTCATGTGCTAGTTTTGTAATTTCTTCGATTGGTGTTAAATAACCCATGGCATTAGATACATGTGTTAAAGCAACCACTTTGGTTTTACTTGATAATACAGACTTAAACGCTTCAACAGTAATACGCCCTTCTTTTGTCAAAGGTACGTATATGAGCTTCGCTTTTGCTTTTTTAGCTGCTCGCATCCAAGGTAATACTGAAGAATGATGTTCTAGTTCAGAGGTAATAATCTCATCATCTTCAGATAATCGATCTGTATAAGCATAAGCAATCATATTTAAGCTTGAGGTTGTCCCACGCGTGAACATGACTTCTTCTTCGTCAGCGTTGATAAACTTAGCTAAAGTAAGTCTTGCTTCTTCATAAAGTCTAGTTGCTTCATAGGCTAAATCATATGCCCCACGATGCACATTCACACCGAGTGTTAAATAGTATGAATCTATGGCGTTTACGACTGATTTTAATTTTAATGATGACGCAGCAGAGTCAAGATAACTCAACTCTGGCACTTTATCATAAATTGGAAAATCAGCACGTATTTTTTTTACATCAATCATATTCTTGTATTAACGATATGCGTAAATCTTTCCTTTAGGGACTCGTCATCGATTTCATCAATAACCGGCTTTAAGAAACCGTTGATAATAAGCTTTTCAGCTTCTACGCGAGTAAGTCCTCGGCTTCTTAGATAATAAAGTACATCTTCTTCTATTTTACCGATGGTTGCGCCATGCCCTGCTTTAACATCATATTCATCAATGAGTAAGATGGGGTTAACGTCTACAATCGCTAAATCGGAAGTAATAATGCCTTTTAGGGTTTGGAAAGCATTCGCATTCTTCATTCCTTTTTCTATTTTTTCTACACCGTTTAGTACAATTCTACCACGTTTGTTCGCTATCCCAATATTGGTCATATCACCAAATGTATTAGGTGCTTTGTGTGTAATATGAACATCTACGGTTTGATTGTTATCATCTGAAGAGACTGCAACAGCACGCATTTTGACTTCTGCGCCTTCTCCTTCTAGGTTGACATTGAGTTTTGCATGTAGTACATCTGATACAAACCCACCAATTAAATCGAGTTTTGCATCACGATGTGCGGTAAACTGATGTTCTAATATTGCTTTTTTACTTGAAAGCTCACTGACAAGTAAATATTTCACCTGTGCGTTGTTTTTCGCTGTAAGCTTGAGGTTATAGTTGTTTTCAATTAATTCTTTACTTACAAGCTCTAAAATGATTTTAATGCTTGTATTTTCAGAGATAACAATTTCTAAAGATTCATTGTTATCATCTGCGATGGTAATCATAATGGGGTCTTCAAATTGAATGTTCTTTGGTATGATGAGTTGTTGATGCTCAAAGATAAAATCCTTTGGCAGTTTTGTCTCTACTTGATGATTTTTAATGACGATAGACTTCATTATTCAGTGCCTTCTTCAAATTCAATACCAAGTTCATCTTTGATCCATTCATAACCATTACGATCAATTTTTTCGATTAATTCTTGTCCACCACTTAAAACGATTTTTCCATCAATCATAATATGTACATTGGTAGGTTTGATATGATCTAAAATGCGTTGGTAATGTGTAATAAGTATACATCCAAATGATTCATTAACTAGGCTTGACACATTTTCTCCAACGATTTTTAATGCATCCACGTCAAGACCTGAATCGATTTCATCTAAAATCGCGAATTTAGGTCTAAGAACCTTAAGTTGTAAGATTTCGTTTCTTTTTCTTTCACCACCAGAGAAACCTTCGTTTAAGTAACGATGTGCTAAATCTGGACGCATCTTTAATTCTTCAACAGTTTTTTCATATTTGACTGCAAACTCAAATAAGCCTACCTCTTTGCCTGATGTTGCGCGGAGTGCTTGTCTCATAAAGTCTGAGTTAGTGACTCCTGGCACTTCAGCTGGGTATTGCATCGCTAAGAATAATCCAGCACGTGCTCTTTCATCTACTTCCATGTCAAGAAGGTTTTCTCCATCTAGATATGCCTCACCTTCAGTTACTTCATATTTTGGATGACCCATCAAAGCACTAGCTAATGTTGATTTGCCAGTACCATTTGGACCCATAATTGCGTGTACTTCGCCTGAGTTAACGAGTAAGTTAACACCTTTTAAAATCTCTTTGCCCTCAATTCCAACGTGAAGGTTTTTAATTTCTAATTTTGCCATAAAGGACCTCCTTAATTTCCATAACTATTATACATGATGAACCCTTTTTTTGCTATTTATATGCTAATTTATAATGGGTAAATGATAGGAAACGTTTTCAATGAAAAAGTTGTGTAAATTTACATGCATTTTCATAAATTATCATTTATAATAAAAGTGTAGTGATTTTACTTTTTCTTTAAGTCACTCAACAATGTATTTTTCTCCCAAAAAATACGGCGTAAACCTCGCCTTGTGAATCCTTGGACTGCCATCCACAAGTTCACATAAAAGGTTATCTCCCAAATGCGGACTTCTCTGAAGCCCGTTTTTTTAATGTTTCTTTCACTAATTTATGCTATAATCTATGTAGTTAGGTGGGATATTTATGCATTATCGTAATAAACAACGATTTTATTTTATCATACTTCTGATTGATGTGTTTATTTTTATCGGACTAGGAGCGAGCCTAGCCTTTTTACCATGGTCATCTGATTTGAAGCTTGTAGCATTAGTGATTATCGCAGGCTTATTGACATTTTCTACTGCATTTATCAATAGTTATGTTCAGTTTTACCAAACAAAGTATCAATATTTTACCCTACGTGAAGGTGCAGAACAACCTCTTAAAACAAAGGTAGACCTTATGAGTAAATCATTTTTACAAAAGCGAACAAGAGAAGGTTTTTCTGATCCTAAATCATATGGTGACTTTTATCTTTCTTACCGATATAAAAACGATAAGTCGTCTAGATTTCACAGGCTCGGTGCCCTTGAAGTGATCGTAGTCATCTTAAATAAAAATCTCGCATTTGATGCACCTTCGATTATTGAAAAAATAAATCTTGTTGAAGATGACCTCATTTATAAAAAATACGTCATCCAAAAATATTATATTTACACCATTAAGGAAACGGATCATCTTACTTTAGATCAAATGAGTGAAGCGAATATGGTTCAATTTGAACAACAAAAGAAAAGACATATCACAGCCATAAACCTTTATGTTGAAAAAGAACAACAAGCTGTATATTTTCTTCACAACAATAACTTTAGTCCTAATGCTTATTATGGTTATGCAGTATCTCAGATTAAATCTTGGCTATAACATAAAAACCAGCGATAGCGATGCTATCACTGGTATTTTTTATGACATGACTTGCTCTGCTAGTATCACAGAAATAATAATACATATAATGCTTAATATAAATAAATAGACTGGTATAACAGATATACTTTTACTCATACGGTGCCTATGATACTCATGATAAGGTGTACGGTAGCTTTTTGTGAATATACTTTTAAGTGAATATCCAACAAATATGAAGAGATTGCCTGCGTTTGTTATCGACAGCAAACTGATGAAAAATATCGGCAATCCAACATAGAAAAGCGTATCTGAGACTGTTCGTGCTTCATAAGGTAAATCCCCAAAGATGAGTTGATACGATACGAATAATATTGCAATATAAACAATCAGTGTTATTATGAATTTTTTAAGCATTTTTCGTGTTTTGAGCTACCTTTTTTTTGTATACTTCAAACTCTTTATCATTACAGTAGACAAAGTGACCTGGAGTGACTTCTTTTAAGGTTGGCTTATCCACAGAATAGTCGTGTTGTCTTGGATCGTACTTGATCTTTGGCGGACGAATCTTTTCATAGCGTGGATCTGGTTGCGGAATTGATGATTGAAGAGAAAGTGTGTATGGGTGTAGTGGGTTTTTAAATAACTCTTCTTTATCAGCAAGCTCAACAAGTTTACCAAAGTACATCACGCCAATACGATTTGAGAAGTATTTAACAACGGATAAATCGTGGGCGATAAACATAATGGTAATACCTTTTTGTTCACGTAAATCATTTAATAAGTTAATAACTTGGGCTTGAATAGATACGTCTAACGCAGAAATTGGTTCATCGGCGATGATAAAGTCTGGATTTACAACTAATGCACGTGCAATACCAATTCTTTGTCTTTGACCACCTGAGAATTCATGTGGATAACGTGTTGCATGTTCTGGTAGTAGTCCAACTGTTTCTAAAGCTTCATTGACGTGCTTAATAATAACGTCTTCTTTTCTTTCACCTGCAATACGTAAACCTTCTGCAATAATTTCTTTAACCGTCATACGAGGGTTTAATGATGCAATAGGATCTTGGAAGATCATTTGCATTTTCTTCATCAACTCAAAATTATTCTTCTTATTATCTTCTTTACGTGCTCTAATTTCTTCATCAATCTTTTTAACTTCTTCTAGATTGCCTTCTTTGACAAGTTCTTTTCTTTTAAGTTTTAACTCTCTAAAGCCAGCAGCGACTCTAACACCTTTAAAAATGACTTCGCCTTCTGTAGGTTGATAAAGTTGAATAATTGTACGTCCAGTAGTTGTTTTACCACATCCGGACTCACCAACTAAACTAAAGACTTCACCTTCATAAACTTTAAATGAAACATCATCAACAGCTTTGTTATAAATCTTGTTTTTACCAACACCTGTCTTAAAATGCTGGCTCAGATTTTTGACTTCTAAAATCACGTTTTTACTATTTGGCATGTTTCATCATCTCCTTACTCTTATCTTCCATTCTCTTGATGCGATCTTGAATGAGTTGAGGAATATCTACTTTTGGAGCATCTGGATGTAATAACCAAGTTGCAGCATAGTGATTGTCGTTAATTTTGAAAATAGGTGGTTCTTCTTTAAAATCGATTTCCATAGCATATGGATTTCTTTCAGCAAATGCATCACCCTTTGGTGGGAACAACATATTAGGTGGTGTTCCTTGGATTGCAGTTAAACGATCACTTGAATTTAAGTCAGGCATGGATGATAACAGTGCCCATGTGTATGGATGGCGTGGATTATAGAAGATTTCATCGGAAGTACCGTATTCAACAATCTTACCGGCATACATTACAGCAACACGGTCAGATACATTGGCAACAACACCTAAGTCATGGGTAATGAATATAACAGATAATCCTCTTTCATCCTTAAGCTTTTTAATTAAATCTAGAATTTGAGCTTGAATAGTTACGTCAAGTGCAGTTGTTGGCTCATCACAAATTAAAACTTCTGGATCCGCTGTTAATGCAATCGCGATAACGATTCTTTGTCTCATACCACCTGAAAATTGGAATGGATACATTTTGAAGCGTTTTTTAGGTTCAGGAATACCAACCTCTGTCATAACTTGAATTGCTCGTTCATAAGCTTCTTTTTTCGTTACTTTGACAAAGCGTCTAAGCATTTCTTTTTCGTGTTGAATAGCAGCTCTAGCAGATTTTAAATTTGCCTTCGCTTGAGTGTATGGTGCTCTAGCTTCTTTAAGTTTTTCATTGTAAGAAGCTTTAAGTGATTTTTGTTTTGTCATAAACTCAACACGTTTTTCTTTTTCAGTAACACCTGCATAAGCTGTCTTTAAGTCTAAAAGTTCTTTTTGATAAACCGATTTTGTTTCTTGAACAGCTTTTTGAATGCCTAATTTTGAATTAGCAGCAGATTCTTGCGCTGATTTAAATTTGGGTTGCAACTCGTTGATTGCTTTTTGAGTCTTTTCTTTTTGTGCTTGATATTCGGCTTTTACTTGTTTTTTAGCAATGACACTCTTCGCTCTAAGTGCTTTATGATAAGCCGGCATTTGAGCTTTGATTTCTTGAACTTTTTGCTTGAATGTTTCCTTAGACATTTGTGTCTGAGGATCTTCATTCATTTCATACTGTCTTTGAAGTTCTTGGATTGCCAATTTTGCATTGATAATCTTCATTTTTTCATCATGAATGAGTGCTTTATATCTATTCTTGAGACGTTTACCATTAATAATCATACCTTCAGTAATTTGCTTACCGATACGCATGATTGGGTTCAAACTTGAAAGTGGATCTTGGAAGATCATCCCAATTTTGTTACCTCTAATTTTATGAAATTCTTCTTCAGGAATCTTAGTCAAATCTTGGTCTTCATAAATGATATGACCTTTATCAATCACAGCATTACCAGCTAAAATACCAATAATGGCACGACTTGAAACTGACTTACCTGATCCAGATTCACCAACGATAGCAAGTGTTTCGCCTTTGTATAAATCAAAGCTCACACCACGTACCGCACGGACCATCCCTTGAGTGGTTCTAAAGGATACAGTTAAGTCTTTAACACTAATTTCTACTTTTCTGTTTTTATCCATTATTCAGCACCTCTCAATGACGGATTAAATGCATCTCTTAAGGCATTACCAAACATATTAAATGTGATCATTAATATCGATACAATAATTGCCGGGAACACAACGAGATGAGGATAGGTGTTCAAGGATTCTTGACCTTTATTCAAGATAACACCTAATGAACGACCTGTTAATGTAAATAATCCTAAATTAATATCTTGTCCTTCACCAAGACCAAAGCCTAAGAAAGCTAAAGTTGATTCAGTGAAGATGACACCTGGAATAATCAATACAGATGCTGTAATGATGGTTCCGATACCATTAGGTAAAATGTGTCTAAAAATAAGTCTCGCGTCTTTAGCGCCTAATGTTCTAGATGCTAAAACATATTCTCTACCTTTATAACGATAGAATTGGGTTCTTGTAACTGATGCAATACCAATCCAACCCGAAATAATCAGAATCAAGACAAGGGTTAAGAAACCTGGTCCTAAAATGGCATAGAAAATGGTTAGAACAACAAGATATGGAATTCTACCGACGATTTCAGCAAAACGTTCCATGAGGAGGTCAACTGTACCGCCATAATAACCTTCAATCGCGCCATAAACGACACCGATGGTAATATTAATCATAGATACAACAAAACCAATAAATAAGGAAGTTCTAATACCTGCCCATGTTAAGGCAAATAGATCTCTACCTTCGCCATCTGTACCAAAGAAGAAATATGGTAATTCATCAAAGCCGATGGAAGTACCGTAACGATATTCAACGACATATGAATAAATTTGAGTACCGCCAGGTCCAGGAATTATAGATCCACGACGAATCATACGTGTATATGGATATCCTTCTGGGAAAATAAGTCCGCCATTTGGATTATCTGGATCAATTAAGGTTGCACCTTCGAGCATACCAGGATTGTCTTCTAAAACTTGATAATACACTGTTGAGTCAACAGATGTACGAATCGTTCTTTCTAATAAAGCTGAATAGATGTCATATTTAAATGTCACACGAATAACCATCGCGTCACGTCTTGTATAGTTACCAGAACCTGAAATGATGACATATTGAGATAATAAGTACCCATCAGCATAATATTCTGGTTCTTCTGCTTCAAGATCAGAAGTTGCTGTTACACTTTTTAGAACAACATTCGTTCTTAAAGCTGTTGAGCTTAGTGTAATTAATATGCGATATTCACCATCTGGAACAGCATTTGTGATTTGGAACTCGTGAACACCAGCTGTGGTTATATCACCAAGTGGATAGACGACTTGATCAGCATTTCGTAAACTGACACTGATACTTTCACCACCAAGTGCTGAAAGTTGCTCGATATCTAATACGACGTACATGCCTTCCTCTAATTCTACAAAATCACCAGAACGAATAGCAATAGCAGTCGAATTACCTTCTAGTTGAAGGATATTAGTTCCACCTACATAATTAGGGTCTTTTAAAGTACCATAGCTAATGGTGTTTCTTAAGGAACCCTTATCAATATATTCTGGAATAAAATTGTTAGGTAAATATAACCCAGTTTCTGGATCGATTTCAGTACCATCTGAAACTTGGTCAGTATATTTTCTTTGCCCATCTAAAATGCCTAAACGGTCAAGTAAAGGTACTCTAGCAGGTAAAAACGCAACTTCAGGTTGTTGTCTTTCCCAGTTTTTAGTTGTAACAATAGGTACGAAAATTGCAAGTAAAATGATGGTAAATAGGATATATGCTGCAACAACATTCACTCTGTTTTTGCTAAAGCGAATCATGGCATCTTTAAAATAACCAATAGGCTTGGTTTCAAATTTCGTATCAAAAAGCTTTTCGTCTTTTTGTACAAACTTAAATTCACTTTGATCGATGTGCTTTTGATCAGCCATTATTTTCTACCTCCCATACGAATTCTTGGGTCAACAATACCATAAGAAAGGTCAACTAAAAGGGATGCAAGTAAACCAATACCTGTGTAGAAAGCACCTAAAGCAAGTAGTAGATTAAAGTCATAACTACCATTTTGTAGTGAATCTAGATAAAGTCTACCGGTTCCAGGAATACTATAAATTCTTTCAATGATTACTGATCCACTAAGTAAACCAACAAAAGAACCAATGATACTTGGTACAAGTGGTACAAGTGAATTTCTCATCGCGTGTCTTATGACTGCTTGTGGTCTTGATAGACCTTTTGTTCTTGCTAGTAAAACGAACTCAGATGTTAATACTTCGGATAATTCAGCACGTGTAACACGTGTTAAACCTGCAATAGAGCCAAATGATAGACCAAGGACTGGTAAGACCATTGCAGTGTAAAATCTTGCGCCAGTTACATCGGCGGCTGGGAATCTAAAGGGCAGCCATCCTAACTGATAGCCGAAAACAAGCACTAAGAACAACATCAATACGAAACTTGGAATGGAGATAAAGACCATGACCCCAAGAGATATCGCGTTATCTGCAATACTGTTTTTCTTTAAAGCCGCTATAATACCAAAGAAAAATCCTACAGGTATATAGACGAATAAAGCGATTAAATTTAATCTTAATGTGACGGGAATTCGTTCACCTAAAATGGTAAATACCGGTACATTAGGTCTAAGTCGTGTTGAAACGCCCCAGTTGTTTTGAGAAATATTTACAACCCATTGAAAATACTGAGTTGAAATAGGCACTGGTTCCCATACTCTTAGACGAGTATTGTTTTGTTCAGTAATATAATATGAACCCTTTGGTAGCGTAATAACATTGTTTTGGATATCCGCTTTTTCTTGCGGGTCTGTTACTACACGTTCAGTCATGTATCCATCTGCTACTTGTCTAGCATAGAAAATTTCTCTTTGATCTTGATCAGTTGGAGGAAAATTCGGGGCTAGCTTGAAAATAACAAAGTTAATAGATAAGACTGTGAACAATATGATGAATACCCATATTGCTCTAATGATGATGTATCTTAACATATTTTCCCTACTTTCTTGCAATTTATTTTTGTTTATTAATGCTTAGAGTCTGCTTGTCATTATAACATATTTATGTTAAAAACAATAGGTCATTGACAAACAAAAACGAATTACATTAAACTTTTTTTCCTTTAGATAAAAAAACAAATAACAAGCAAACTGCAATTTTCATGCAGTCTGCTTGGTTATTCATTTTAATTTGTTTAGTTTATAAAACTAAGTTTGTAAAGATCGATTATAATTATTCAGCTGCTGGAGCTTCTGCTTCAGCACCGTCAACTACATAAACGTCTCCGTTTAATGCCATTTGGATAGCGTCGAATGACCAGAATTCAGTCACTTCTTCTCCATCCCATTCATATGTAACTTGGATTTCTGCAACAGAAGTGTCAAAGCCCCATGAGAATGTGAATCCACCACGGTTATCAGATGCATAAACTTCAAGGAAGCTTGCAGCGTCTAATGTAGAACCAGAGATACCACCAACGACTAAGTCAAATTGACCGATTAATGCGTGTGAGTAGTAGTTTTGTGGGAATGTTGCGAAGATAACATCGATTTCAATATTAACATAGTTAACATCGTCAACGAATAATTCTTCAAATTGTTCAGTAATGTAGTTAGCTAAGTTAGCTTGACCAACTGAAGCTGCTTGAACAACAAGTGTTAAAGTAATAACAGTTGGATTTGCAGCTGTACCAGCTGTGTAGTAACCATCAGCGATTGCTTGAGCGACTGCTGCTTTATAGAATGCAGTAGCTGCTGCTGCAGAATAACCATTAGTTTCTACAGATAATCCATCAACGAACAATTGTGCTTCAGCTGAATCACGGAATGATACACCACTTTCAGGGTCTACTAAGTAAGCAGGTGTGAAGTGGAATTGTTGAACTTCTGAAGTCTTTAATACTTCGTAAGCAAGATATTCTCTATCAACTGCGAAGTATAGAGCTTTTTGCATGTCTGCATAACCAAGAATTGGTTTTGGCATCCAATCGCCATATTCATCAGCTGGGAATAATGCTTCTTGACGTTCTTTAGTTTGAAGTGCGTTGACACCCATACGGAATGTAGTTGCACCAGGAACTCTCTTGAGTCTTGGATCATTCTTGTAGTTTTCATATTCAGCAGTTGGAACACCAGTAGCGTCTAAGTCACCTGCTAAGAATGATTGGAATCTAGCAACGTCAGTTGCAATAATTTGATAGTTGTAACCAGTGTAGAAGTATTCATCTGTATCATAGTAATTTGGATTAGCTGAATATCTTAATACTTGGTCAGCTTCATAATAATCTAATACGAATGGTCCATGGAAAGATGTCTTTTCTGGAGTAGTACCATAAGTAGCACCAACGCCAGATGCGTTGTAAAGATCCATAGAAATTGGAGAAATTGAGTTTGATGACAACCAGTAACGTACGTTCCAGCTTGACATGTCAATTTCAAATTCATATTCAATATATTCTACGCCTTCTTCTTCAACAATCTTAATACCTACTTCGTCCCAGTCAGCTGGATCTTCTGGATCTGCAGCAACAACCTTATCGCGGTAGTCTTGTGCACCAACGATTGGGTTAGATGAAGCCCAGAAATGTCCACCACCAGAAATCGCACGGAACCAACCAAGGTCAAGTGCTAACTTGTAAGTGTCAACAAAGTCTTCAGCAGTGATATCTAGATCGAATCCAGTTGTATCTACTGATGAATGGAATGACCAAGTTAAACCTTCACGTACAGGAACACGCCAAATCTTAGAGATTGTAACGCCAGTGTCTAATACTGTTTCGTCAACTGGGACTGGATCGCCACCAGCTAAATCGCCAGTTAAGACATAACCTGTCTTATCTTCGTTAAACTTGAATCCATAAAGTGCACTCATGAATGGAGCAATAGCATCTGAAGTTACAGAGTCATCAGCAAGCCATGGATTGAATGTTGTTGGGTTAGAACCTAAAGCAGCTCTATAAGTGTATTTGCCAGCTTGACCAGCAACACCTTCAACAAGGACTGTTGAGTCATCAGCAGTCATAGTTGACCAAGAAATACCAAATCCTAAAACTGGAAGTGAAGTTTCAGAAACTAATGCCATTCTATCACTGAACATTGAGAAACCAGCGTTCGCGAATAGTGGTACACCACCTGCGCCAGTGTCTAATAACCATCTTTCAGCTGCAGCAAAGAATGTATTTCTTAATTCTGATGATGCAAACTTGAAGTTATAAGCACCTTGTGCATAACCTTCTCTAAGAGCAACTGTAACAACTCTAAATGCAGTTGTTGTTTGTCCTTGAGAGTCTGTAACTGAATAGAAGACTGCAGTTTCGCCAAGTTCGCTAGAGTCAACGCTCGTTGGGAAAACTTTAATAGATGATGTTAAATTACCATCAACAGCATCTGTAGCAGTAACGCCTTCTAATACATCAAATTCATCACCTAGGTTGATGACAGCATCAGTAACACCAACTAATTTTGGTGCAAGATCTGCTTCTTCAACGACAGGTGTAGTAGGCACTACAGTGTCATCGCCATTACAAGCTACTAATACAAGTGCGCTTGTAAGTAAGAATAAAACCAGTAAAAACTTTTTCATTTTTTCTCTCCTTTTCCAAATATGGTTTAAAAAGAGTTTACTATAAAAATGTCATACAGTCAATATTTTGATGCTAAAATACAAATATTTCTTCATGAAAACGCATACGTTTCTTGTTATTTAGGAGATTTATAAGTTTTTGCAATGATTTTATGAAAATTTTCATATTTTTTTATTTCATCTTACTTTCATAACTCTAAAGAATGTAATCAAAATGAAAACTCCACGCGTACGCGATAAATAAGGTTGAAAAAATAAGGTGAACCCTCTCTTGTTGAGGATTCACCTAATATTTATATTATTCGTTTGATTCGATAGAGTAGTCCATAGCAAGATAACGTTTATACATTTGCCATCTTCTCTTCGCATCTTGTAAGTTCTTATCTAGTAACTCAGCAGCATGTTCTGGATTGATTTGAGCAAGTTGAGAGTAACGAGATTCTGATAATAAATAGTCATGGTATTTATCCCAAACAGGTTGCTTAGAATCAATCACAAAAGGATTTTTGCCTTCTAATTCTCTTCTTGGGTCAAATCTAAATGTTGGCCAATATCCACATTCAGTTGCAAGTTTTGCTTGAGCGAATGAATTTGTTAAGCCACCTTTAATACCGTGTTCGATACATGGAGAATAGGCGATAACAATGGATGGACCTTCAAAGCTTTCAGCTTCTTTCAATGCTCTTAATACTTGGACAGGTGAAGCTCCATGAGAGATTTGAGCAACATACACGTGGCCGTAGCTCATAGCAATCGCTGCTAAATCTTTCTTCTTAGTGCCTTTTCCTGCTGCAGTAAACTTAGCAATGGATCCTGTAGGTGCAGACTTAGATGACTGTCCACCTGTATTAGAATAAACTTCTGTATCTAATACAAGGATGTTGACGTCTTCATTATTCGCGATCACATGGTCGATACCACCATATCCGATATCATATGCCCAACCGTCGCCACCAATCATCCATTGTGAAACTTTAGCAAAGTAATCCTTAAGTTTCAATAATTCCTTAGCAAATGGTGCATCTAATTTTTCAAGTAGAGGAATCATATCTTTTCTTAGGTTTCTTGTGATTTCAGCGTTCTTTCTATTTTCAATCCAAGATGTAGCTAAAGCTTTTAGGTCTTCTGGCATTTCATCTAAATGATCAAAGAGTAATGTTTGAACGCGGTCTCTCATAGTTTCATAAGCGATACGCATACCAAACCCAAATTCAGCGTTATCTTCGAAGAGTGAGTTAGCCCATGCTGGACCAAAACCTTCTGCATTAGTTGTGTAAGGCGTTGCTGGGAATGATCCACCATAAATCGATGAACAACCCGTCGCATTTGCAATCACTAAGTGATCACCATAAAGTTGTGTAAGTGCTTTAATGTATGGTGTTTCACCACAGCCTGCACAAGCGCCAGAGAATTCAAAGAGTGGTTGATTAAATGATAAGTTTTTAGGATTATCTACACCCATATCTTTATATGTTACTTCATTGAAGAAGTAATCAGCTGTTTGTTGAGAACCTTTTGCAAGTTCATCTCCAATTGGAACCATCACTAAAGACTTATTAGGTGTTGGACAAACTTGAACACAGACACCACATTCTGTACAGTCTAAAGTAGAGACTTGAATGGTGAACTTGTAGTTTTCCATACCCTTACCTTTGGCTTGAAGCATCTTAGCACCTTCTGGTGCATTTGCTGCTTCTTGTTCATCTGGTAAAAATGCACGAATGACTGCATGTGGACATGCAAAGACACATTGGTTACATTGGATACAGTTTTCACTTCTCCATTCAGGTACGAAGTTTGCAATACCACGTTTTTCGTATGCTGCTGAACCATTATCCATATGTGCATCCTCATAGCCTAAGAAAGCAGACACTGGGAGTGAATCACCTTCAATCGCGTTAACGATATCAGAAATCTTTTTAACAAAGTCAGGTCTATCTGATGCAATTTTTTCTTCGTCTTCAAGCATCGCCCATTCTGGCTTCACTAGAACTTCAACTAAATGATTGTAACCAGCATCAATCGCATTGAAGTTTAATTCAACGACTGCATCGCCTTTTCTACCATAGCTCTTTTCAGCATATTCTTTCATATAAGCATTGGCATCTTCATATGGCATTAAATGTTCGTTTAACTTGAAGAATGCAGATTGCATAATCGTATTTATTCTTCTACCTAAGCCAATTTGATAAGCCAAGTCCACAGCGTTAATGATATAGAATTTTGCTTTCTTTTGAGCGAGTTGTCTTTTTACTTTGTTAGGCAAGAATGCTTCTAAATCTTCAAGAGATGTTGCAGTATTTAAGAGGAACGTTCCACCTTGCTTTAAGCCTTTTAACATGTCATATTTTGTTAGGTAAGTATCTGCAGAACATGAAACAAATTGTGGATAGTTTACTAAATATGTTGAACGTATTGGTTTATTAGAGAAACGCACGTGCATACGTGTAACCCCACCAGCTTTTTTAGAGTCATAAGACGAATAAGCTTGTGAGTATAAACTTGTGTGATCTCCAATAATTTTTGTAATATTTTTAGTTGCGCCAACTGTACCATCAGATCCTAAACCAAAGAATAATAATTCAGTCGTATCAGCGTCTGTTAAGTCTTTATTATAGTCAACCTTAAGTGATGTATGTGTCACATCATCTTCGATACCAACAGTGAAATGATCTTTTTGTGCACCCGCTAAGTTTTCATATACCGCTAAAACAAGTGCAGGTGTTGTGTCTTTTGATGACAATCCATAACGTCCACCAATAATTTTTGGTTGATGTTCTCTACCATAATAGATTGATTTAACATCTAAATAAAGTGGATCTCCTGTTGCACCAGCTTCTAATGTACGGTCTAGTACAGCGATTCTTTCAACTGTTTTTGGCATTGCATCTAAGAAATAAGATGCACTAAATGGACGATATAGATGAACGCTTAATAAACCAACTTTTTTACCTTGTGACATTAAGTAATCTACAGTTTGTTGTGCCGTTTCAATCACAGAACCCATAGCGATAACAACATCAGTCGCATCTTTATCACCATAGTAAACAAATGGTGCGTAGTTTCTACCTGTGATTTTTGAAATTTCTTTCATATAGTCGTTAACGACATCAGGAATTTGATCATAATGAGATGCTTGAAGCACCTTGGTTTGGAAATAAACATCTTCACCTTGTGCTGATCCTCTTGTCACTGGGCGAAGCGGGCTTAATCCTTTTGATCTAAATCTTTGAACAGCATCTTTATCAATAAGGCGATCGAATTCTTTATAATCAATCACTTCAATTGATTGAACTTCATGAGATGTTCTAAAACCGTCAAAAAAGTGAACAAATGGAATCGATGTCTTAATCGCACTTAAATGTGCAATACCTGCTAAATCCATAGAAGATTGAACAGATGTCGATGCAATCATAGCCCATCCTGTTTGTCTAGCTGCCATCACGTCTTGATGGTCACCGAAAATTGATAATGCTTGTGCAGCAATACTTCTTGCAGCAACATGCATAACCCCTGGTAATAATTGACCTGCGATCTTATACATGTTAGGTATCTTAAGTAAAAGACCTTGTGATGCAGTAAATGTTGTGGTGAGTGCGCCCATTTGTAGTGATCCGTGGACAGTACCAGCAGCACCAGCTTCACTTTGCATTTCAATAACTTTTACAGGCATGCCAAATAAATTCTTTTTGCCTTCAGATGCCCATAGATCAACGTATTGAGCCATAGGTGTCGATGGTGTAATTGGATAAATCCCTGCTACTTCAGTAAATGCATAAGCACAATATGCTGCAGCTTCATTACCATCCATCGATTTAATAACTTTTTTTGCTACCATAATTTCCTCCTAATACCTTATTTATTTTAATGCATTTAAAATCTCTGTTGCGTTCTCACTTGGAGAAGCTTTTTCAAAAACATGTGTAATAACACCTAATTGATCGAGTACAAACGTTGAACGGCTCATACCCATATATTTTTTACCATACATGCTCTTTTCAACCCAAACTCCAAAGTATGAAGCTACTTCAATGTTTTCATCTGAAAGTAACAAGAATGGCAAATCATATTTTTCAATAAATTTTTGATGACTTTCTGGACTATCTTTGCTGATCCCAATGACAGTCACGTCTAACTTCTTAAAATCATCGTATGCATCTCTAAATGCACAGGCTTGTGTTGTACATCCTGGTGTATCATCCTTAGGATAGAAGTAAATAACTACTTTTTTACCTTGATATTGGCTTAAATGATGCATCTTACCATTTTGATCTGGCAAGGCAAAATCAGAAACCTTTGTTCCAATTGTAAGCATATGATTTATCTCCTTAAAACTAACGTTTTACCAACATTTCCATTATACAACAAATCATGTTGAAATATAAGACCTATTTGGCATTTTTCGGGTTTATTAAAAAGATTATAATCAAGTAGTTCCAAATAAAAAAACGACGTAGTCGTTCTTTTTTTAAGATAGTGGTGCGGGTGACAGGAGTTGAACCTGCACGCCTAAGGCGCTAGATCCTAAGTCTAGTGCGTCTGCCAGTTTCGCCACACCCGCGCAAAAAGAATTATACCCTATTTATCATAGGTGTGTCAATTCTTTTTAGGAATATTGCTATTTTTTCTTTTTAATGATGACAAATGCCAGAAAACCTACTGCTATGACGATCATGCTGGTCATAAGATAGATGCTTTGATGGTTTTTTTCTGTGCCTTCAACCTCTACTAATACACGAGTCATATAGGTTTCTCCATCTAAGTCATAGTTTATATAAACATAGTAAGAACCTTTTGAAGTTTCATGACCTTCGTATTCATTTAGTTTGACTGAAACATGAGAAACTTGGTGCCCTTGACTTAATGCTTGGGATTTAAACCAATCAATAATTTCTTCTTCTGTCAATGTTTCTTTAGTTGAAGTAGGCATGATATGTTCAGACATACTAAAGGATGGTCCTCTATTTTCAATCACATGGATATAAAGCATAAAATTGGTTGTATTACCTTGTCTGTCGCTTGAAGTCATATAAAACTGGTAAACGCCTGGCATGTCATGACTTAAATAGGTATTATTAGCAACATGAATATTCACATTTGATCCATCCACATCATCGTATACAGTGAATCTAGATAATATCTCTTGTACAGTCATCACTTCATCTGATGTGTATATATAGATAACCCCGGGACCTGTAATAACTGGAGCTTTTTTATCAACAAGTGCGATATCTATTCTTTGTGTGCTTTCATTCCCGCTTAAGTCTGTAGCCTTAAATACCATATGATATGAACCAACTGTTGTAGCATCTGAATATGTATCTTCAATAATTACTAAATCATCAGTGGTTATATCATCAACATTGTCAGATACCGATATATGTGTTTTGATATTTTCTAAAGACCATTTTTGAGCTAATGGTATTTCTAGAAATTCTGTCACTGTTATCATTGGAGCAGTTAGATCAAAGACTTGAATTTCCAAAAAGAGTGGCTTTGTGATTTGATTTGATGTAGTGGAAAATAAGACATGATAGAGTCCAGGTTTTTTTGAACTCATTGAGTAATTATCTTCTATAACTTCATAAGCAATAGATTCAAGTTTATGATTTTTTGCATCAATATATGTTTGAATAGTCTCAAGTGTTTTTAAATCATCATAATCCATAGGCAAATACCCTTCATAACTCATGATTTCATCTTCATGAATATAAGGATGAAAGCCTGAAAATGATGCGTAAGTTCCTTCATACATGATTGCTTCATAATTGGCACTTTGACTAATTGGTAGATCCTCAATGCGTAAATAGTTAGTATTCATTGAAAACTCAAAATAGGCTCTGTTATGTTGAAAATCTGTGGTAAATGACATGTATGCTTCCATAATGTCTTCATCATCATATAAACGTACAACGATATAGTCTAAATAATCAAAGTATTGACCAAGAAATTCACTACTCATAACCAAAGTGTACGTCACATTCTTTTTGATATAAATCGGATTAAATGTTGACCCAATTGGCTCTCCATCGGTTCTAACATGGATATTATTTAAATCTAAATAGTTAATCCCTTTAGGTAAATATTGGTCTGACGCATAGCTTTTTTCACCTAATGTTAAACCTAATGCACATAAAATCAAACTAAGTAAAAGTATTTTTTTCATTTTCATTCCTCCTGCATTATGATAGGAAATCCAATGAGTTTTTACTTTAAATATAAAAAAAGACTCGAATTGAGTCTTATTTTCTAGATGGCAGGCCCAGCTGGATTTGAACCAACGATGAGGGAGTCAAAGTCCCTTGCCTTACCCCTTGGCTATGGGCCTATCAAGTATGGAATGGGGCGGCCGAAGGGAGTTGAACCCTCCAATGTCGGAGCCACAATCCGATGCGTTAACCGCTTCGCCACGGCCGCCATATGATAGCGCAATTACTATTATACAATAATATTTTTTTTTGTAAAGTGAAATTATGTAATTTTTTCGAATTGGTTGTTAATTTACATGAATTATCGTAAGATAGTTGGGAGAGGTGTTATCACATGTTAAAATGGGTTTTAAGATTTTTCTACTTGATGATTATATCAGTTGCAACCGTATATGTCTATGGAAGTGCTAATTATTCAAGATTAGAAGCATATTATGATGATTTTATGAAAGATGAGCTCGATAATCCAGATGCATATTTGATGGGTATCAATACGATTATGGGCTTAGAATATCACACGAGTGAACCAGTCTATACTTTCCAATCAAATGAAGGCGATTATCAGTTTAAATTGGGTATTTATCCAATAGCTGTAACCTTAAACGATGAACTTATAGATGGTTTAATGGTCTATGTGTATGATGTATCAATTACAGAAAATGGTGAAGCCATTCCTTTTCCGAAAATACGTATAACCGTAAAATTGGATGAAGCTACTTATAAGAGTGGAGAAACTTTCTTAGATACAGCAACAATTATTTTTGATTCAGAAAAGACATTTCCTTATTCTTATGTTCCTAATGTCTTCTTGCTTTATAGCGAAAACTATTTAAAAGTCGATGGTGAGGAAAGGTATGCAAATATCACTGATGTTAGAATTGCTTATTCTGATGGTGAAGAAAATGAGGCAGGTGGATTAGTTTTTAAAGAGACACTCCTTTTTATAGGTGGATCTACTCTATCGACTGACGCAGCACATCTAAAAAGTGATGATCTAATTATTAATCCTTTAGATTATCGTCTAAGTCTTGAATTTGAAAATGGCCTAGATGATACTGCGATTGAGACATTTGGTCTTGTCACAGATAGTGGTAATTTAAGTGATTACAATAATCTCATTTGGCGTACAATGCTTATTTATGGCGGTATAGTGGTTCTACTAACTTATGTTTTATTCTTCCATAAATATGTGATGATTAAAGTGCGTGAAAAGAAACAGCTTACAGATGGATCAAAAAATCAAGTTAAATCAAATGAGGCAATATTTAAGGATATTGATTATACGGATAAGGATGGAAAATAATTTCCATCTTTTTTTATCTATCGATTGCATTTATATATTTTGTTTGTTATACTATTTTATGCTGTTAGGAGTATGGTGTCAACGGTAGCATAGCGGTCTCCAAAACCGTCGGTGCGGGTTCGAATCCTGCTACTCCTGCCACTTAATAAGTTAAAGGTGATTCGTTGAATCACCTTTTTTGTTATGGTTTAAGTGTAATAGTTATAGTTGTTCCCTTACTCAAGCTTGACTTAAGGTCAATTTTCCCATCGTATTTTAATACAATATGTTTTACAATCGCTAAACCTAACCCAGTACCGCCATCAAGTCTACCTTTGTCCACACGATAGAATCTCTCAAAAACTCTTTGTTGGTGCTCAGGACTAATACCGTAACCTTGATCCTTGACTTGAAATAAAACATAGTCATCTTGTTTTTTAAGTGTGATTAAAACTGTCTTTTCTGGATCACTATACTTGATTGCATTTTCAATCACGTTCTTAAATAGCTTTTGAATATCGATTAAATCACACATCATTTCAAGAGATTCTGATTTAATGTCTAGTTTAATAGATTTTTGTTTAGCTAGAGGTAATAATGCCTGTTTGACTTCACTTAAGACGTTGGTGATGTTTTCTTTTTGATAAGTCTTTTCCTTTAGATTTTCAAGTCTTGATAGCATCAGCATATCTTCAACAAGCAATGTCATAAGCTCTGTTTGCTTCACGATTTCTTTTGCTGTAGATTTCACTGATTTTGGATCAATCATTTCATTTTCGATCAGCTCTGCATAACCCCTAATTGCTGTTAATGGAGATTTTAATTCATGTGACGCATGACTAAAGAAATCTCGTTTTATTTGTTCCATGGCACGTTCTTGTGTCACATCTTTAAATAGACACAATACGGTTGCATTTGTCTGTTCATAACCCTTTGCGTGTATGTGAAATACTTTAACATCAATGGTTTTACCATCCATCTTTAAATCAAAAGATGATGCCTGTTTTAAATTGTTTGCTTGACTAATAGCCTCTTTAATTTCGTTATATCTTATAGCGTAGTAAGATGGCTTCATAAAGGTATCTTCCGTAAGTTCGAAATACACTTTAGCATCTTCGTTATAATAGACTAATTGCTCGCTTTCATTAAATAGCATGACACCTTGCTTTAAGCCATTTAATATTTCACTTAGCTGTAATTGATACGATTCTATCTCTTGTAAATGCTTTTGAGTCTCATAGGTAATATCATTTATATCATGTAAAATATCATTAATTTCCGGGTATGGACTATTTAAACTCATGAGTGAAAACTCTCTCTCATTTAAAGCAACTAAACCTTTTTTGACTTGTTCCCATGGTCTAAGTAAATGCTCATTCACCTTGATTAATCCATAATAATAAATTGTGATGAAACCTAAAGATGTAAAAATTAAGATGAAGATGACACGGTTATAATCTTCAGTATGATCATCTTTTGGCAAAGCAATGCGTAGATAATTCCCATCTTCCATTTGTCTTGCAATATATAATAAGTTAACACCAATTGTTTCTGATCTTCGAATAAATACACGACCTAGTTCCTTTATTTCAGGTCTTTCACTTTTATCTTGTCCAACAGTATCATCATGTGAGTCTGCAAGCACTAGGCCATTTGAATCAAGAATGGTGATTCTTCTACCGGATGAAACTAGATACAGATCAACAAATGCTGTAGCATCACCTTGATAAAGGTTATATTCAAGTTCTACTTCATTGATGACATTTTCCATGATGGCTTGTTGGTTGCGCTTATCAAAGTCATATAACGTGAAAAATACGACGATAAAAAACATCGTAAATGCTGAGATTAATAAGATGACATTATTTTTAATAAGTGCTCTTTTCATCCAATTTGATATCCTATACCTCGAATAGTTTGGATGCTTGCTGTAGATCCTTTATCGTTTAGTTTAGCTCTTAATGCCTTGATGTGCATATCAAGTGTTCTCGTCTCACCGATAAAGTCTGTTTCCCAAACATCTTTAAAAATAACTTCTTTTGAAACGACATTGCCCTTGTGTTTTAATAATAACTTCAATATAGAAAATTCTTTGTTGGTTAAATAAACTTCTTCTTTTTCAATCAAGCAGATATGTTTTTTTTCATCTAAAATGAGGTTGCCTACATGTAATGTTTTATCATCAGTTAGTTTTCTAATCTTTGATTGAATTCTTGAGACTAATTCTAAAACGCCAAAAGGCTTTGTCATATAATCATCAGCACCAAGGTCTAGTGCAATGACTTTGTCCATTTCACTTTGCAGTGCAGAAATCATCATAATTGGAAGTGCTTGATCTTTTTTTCTTATGAGTTTCAATAGGTCAAGTCCAGACATATCAGGCAACATCACATCTAAAAGAACCATATCAGGTTTTGATTCTTTATATGCATTTATAAAGTCTTCACCCTTCTTAAAACCCATGCCTTTAAAACCTGCATGTTCAATGGTTTTTTCTATCACATAACCGATTGCTTCATCGTCTTCAACATAATAAATTGTAACCATAAGACCTCCTAGAATAATAACGTATTTTTGTGTGTGCCTTTAACCATGAAGATAATCCACTCTGCAATATTTACTGCATGATCACCAACACGCTCGAAGTATTTAGCAACCATAAGAATGTAAATAGCTTCGTTGGGATCTAGTGTGTCATTTTTTAGTTCATTTGTCATTTTTAGAATAACTTGTTTAAATAAGTCATCCACTTCATCATCCATATCAATGACTTCTTTCGCTATTTTTTCATCTACTTTGACTAGACCTTGTATACTTCTTAATACCATGCGCTCAACAATTTCTGCCATCTTTGATGTCACTGGCATGATCCGTTTGTTGCGATTATCCTCTAGATGCAATGTCATTTCAGCGATATCACTTGCATGATCTCCAATGCGCTCTAAATCTGTGATGAGCTTTAATATTCCCGTGACTAGTCTAAGATCGCTTGCTACAGGTTGTTCTTTCCAAATAATCTTTAATGCTTGTTTTGCAATTTCCTCTTCAAATCGATCCACTTCTTCATCTTTGATAATCACAGCTTTAGCAAGGTCAAAATCAGTGTTTTTAAATGCATCTAATCCTGATTTTAGGTTAGATAACGCTAAATCTGCCATATCAGCAACTTCTTTTTTTAATGCTTCAATGGATTCTTGTAATGTATGTCTTAATGTCATATATATACCTCTATTCTATCATATTATCCGAAACGACCGGTGATATATTCTTCAGTTTTTTTATGCTCTGGTGTTGAAAAAACAATGTTTGTATCATTATACTCAATTAGCTCTCCCAAAAGGAAAAATGCCGTCTTATCAGAGATACGTGCTGCCTGTTGCATGTTGTGTGTAACGATAACAATCGTATAGTCTTTCTTTAATTCTACAATTAAATCCTCAATTTTGGCAGTAGCAACTGGATCTAATGCCGATGTTGGTTCATCCATCAAGATAACATCTGGCTTCATAGCAATTGTTCTTGCAATACAAAGTCTTTGTTGCTGACCACCTGATAAAGATAAAGCTGATTCTTTTAATCGATCTTTTACTTCATCCCATAAAGCAGCTTGCTTAAGTGAAGACTCTACGATCATTTTTAATGCCTGCTTATCCTTAATACCCTGACATTTAGGTCCATATGTGATGTTATCATAAATACTCATTGGAAATGGATTAGGCTTTTGAAAAACCATACCCACTCTTTTTCTTAAGTTAATGGCATCTGTTTCTTTTTCATAGACGTTTTCTTCATGAAAGAAAACAAGTCCATCAATCTTACATGAGTCAATAAGATCGTTCATACGATTCAATGTTCTTAAAAATGTTGATTTACCACATCCAGAAGGACCTATTAAAGCTGTCACTTCATTTTCATAGATGTTTAATTTTATATCTCTTAAAGCCTGTGTTTCTCCGTAAAAGAGATTTAAGTTTTCGACATGGAAAACGACTGGATTTTTTATCATACTATGACACCATACCTTTTCATAAATCTTTTTGTTATCAATTTAATAGATAAATTTAATATAAGAACAATCATGAGAATGATGAGTGCAATCGTTGAAGATAACTCAATATTTGCAGGCTCATCTGTCATCATTGACCATATATGAACTGCTAAAGATGTTGATTGTTCTGTAATTCGAATCTCATCTTTGATCGCTGTACCGATAGCAAAGACAAGTGCTGCACTTTCTCCAATAATTCTACCTATCGCAAGTAAGGTTGCTGTTAAAATACCTGGTACTGCACTTGGTAATACAACCTTGAAGGTTGTTTGAGTTCGACTTGCACCTAATGCGAGTGATGCATATCTATAATCATCTGGAACAACCTTTAAAGCCTCTTCGGTTGTTCTTATAACAACAGGTAGCAAGATGACTGCTAAAGTCATCGCACCAGATAAGATATTCCCTCCGGTTGCTGATGTGATGTTAACAATGAATGGCACAAAGATTGCTAACCCCATAAGACCATATATGATAGATGGAACACCTGTTAATGTTTCAATGAATGAACGCACCATTTTTGTAAATCTGTTCGCTTTAGCATATTCATTTAAATAAAGTGCTGCACCGATACCTATGGGTAATGCAAATAGGAGTGTAAAAAATATGAGGTAGAGTGTTGTAATGATTGATCCTCTAATCCCACCACCTGGTGTGAAAAACTCTAATTCTCTAAAGTGATCTTTTTGATCGAAGTCATTGATCATTTGTTCTGCACCAAATCTTGATAAAGACGAAGGTGCATCATTGTAGGCAATCCGAATTATAGAGTAACCAGGTTCTAATACAAGATTATCTGTACCAATCCCCTTGTTTATAAACTCATTCATTGGTGAATCCTTATGCACATAATAAACTTCTATCACGTTTTTTCCTAGTAAATCTCTTGTGTCAATAAACGCAACACCCCATCTTTGGCTGTAATACGCATTATTCGGTAAATCAATTGTGGCATCGCATAAGCAGTAATCATCTTGATCAATTGGTTCAGCAATATAAGTTACTGCTTGATAATTATTCCTAATGAGATCAAAATTCAATAGCTTCAAGCCTCTTGAAGCAACAAAATAAATAATTAAAGAAAGTGTAAGCAAGCTTAACAGTGAAGCACCATAAGTGATAATTTGTAGTATTAAATCATTTCTTTTTCTTTTACTTGACATGGACATGACCTACCTTTTTCTTGATGTAGTTTAACATGAAGTTTGTAAAAAGAATGACTGCCATAAGTACGATACCTACAGAGAATCTAATATTATAATCTAATCCTTCAGATTCTTTCATACCTTCAAGCATGGTTGTTGTTAGGGTTGCTGTAATATCTAAAATATCAAAAGATAAACCAGATCTTCTACCACCTGCAACTAAAGATACAGCTGTTGCTTCACCTAAAGCACGTCCTACACCTAAAATGGCAGCTGTAAATATGCCTGATTTTGCGGCTGATAGAACCACTTTAAAATGTGTTTGAGTTGGGCTTGCTCCAAGCGCTAAGGAACCTTCAATCAGTGATTTATCTACTGAACGAATAGAGACCTCAGAAATGGTGGTAATAGTTGGAATTGTCATTAATGCTAAAATAATGACTGTTGATAACACACTGTTACCACCTTTGGATTGATATCCAAAAAGAGCACTTGTATCATAGACAAGTTTTAAAATAAAACCAGCACCGAAAAGTCCATAAATAATGGATGGAATAGATGCAAGTATTTCGATTACTGTTCTTAAAGTTTCTGCGATTTTTTTAGGTGCAATTTTAGCAATAAAAAGGGCTGTTAAGACACCTATTGGAAAAGAAACAAGTAATGATAAAAATACAACATAAATGGTTGTAATAATCAAAAAACCGACACTATATAAAGATGATGCAAACGTTGGGCCAATCAGCCATACATTACCTGTTAAAAAAGGGATAACTTGAACACGACCTAAGCCATTATTTTCTGTCAAAAAGGGCTCTAACCCTCGAGCTAAAATAACGCCAGATATTATGAAGATAAAAGATCCTGATAATATAGCAAGTCCCTTTAAAAACTGTTCTACTGAGATATCAATCATACGTGTTTTAAGGATTTTTTTCTTTAATGTTTGTTGCATATGTCATATCCTTTCTACTGAAATAAGGGACCAGTTAGGTCCCTTGATTCAAATCTTTTAATTTTATTATGCTTCTGGAACGTCTCTCCAAGTTGCATAAGTACCATCATAAATCTTTTTAAGTGTGTCTGCAGTAACATCATCCACTGGATTACTTAAGTGTACGATTGCTACAATTGCATCCCATGCAAGTTGACCATATTGAGCTTCGGTCACATTACCAAGCTCTGTAGCAGTAAATGGTCTTGATGAGAAACCAACGTCTTTTGCTACTGTTTGGTCTTTTGTGTCACCATTAGTTCTCTTCCAACCATCTGATGAACCAGTATGATCATGTTCTGCAATAAAGTTACCTGCTTTTGCAGTGAATGCTTGTGTTAAGGCTTCAGCTACTTTTTGAATGGAGTCTGATCCACCAAAACGTACTGTTACTGAACTGTTGTTTTGGTTTGTAATCGGATGATTGTCTTTTATTGAGTCCCAAGTGACTGTTGAAGGTAGAGCAACTGCACCAGCATTATTAATAATATCTGCAGCATCTGTTGTTCCTAAGAAAGCAACGAATGCTTTAACGAGTTGTTCCACTTCAGTAGATGGGAAATCGCCATCTGCTCTGACCATCCACATAAAAGGTCTCTTTAATTGATATGTGTTGTTAATAACGTTTGCTTCTGTGGGATCAACACCATTAAATTTTAAACCTTTGATTGTGTCATTAACACTCGATAATGAAACATAACCAATACCGAACTCATCAATTGACATTGCATTTAAAATCGCTGTGTTATCTCTAATTAAGAATCCATCAACTAAAACGTCATCACTTTTTGAAGCTTCAGAAAATCCAATACCATTCATAAATCCATCTCTTGTACCTGAAGTGGTATCTCTTGTATAAACTGTGATTGTTGCATCTAAGTTAAACTCATCATCGGTGTTTGTACATGCAGCAAGCACGAGTACTGACATCATAACGAAAACTAAAACTAATTTTTTCATTTAAAAATCTCCTTTTTATTATGTTCATATTCATTATAGAGAAATCATGATTTTATAGAAACCAAGAATGAGTAAGGCTTTTGTAAATAAAATGTAAACAAAAAAACGATGATTGCTCATCGTTCTTAATCTTTAATTTCTATGTTTACTTAATCATTTTTTGGTTCATGTTTCTATATGCAATAAACATGAGTATAAATCCTATAATGACTGAACCAAATACAAGTGTCATTGATGAGATATCCATACCTAATAAACCCACATCATTGGTACCATAAAAGACTGATATGGATGAAACAAATGGTTCAGGTAATTCTTGATAAGCTTCTTTTAATAAGACTTGCTTGAGTAATACAGTCATATGTGTGAAAGGTATAACAGAAGCAACCTTTGACATGGCATTACCTAAAACAGATAAAGGCATGTAAATACCACTCATAAAACCGATGAGTGTACCTAAAACACCTGATAATGCACCAAATGCATTCACGGATTTAAGAAGTGTTGTCATAAAAATCATAAGAGTTGCTGATAAAAATGTGTAAAGCAATAAAAGGACTGTAGTAAGAAATATCGTTTCTATGGTATACCAATATCCTGAAGTTACTCCTAAATAGAGTATCGTAAGAACCCACATAAAAAGTGTTAATGTGAATGTGACAAGGATTGAAGAAATATAGTAGCTTAAGATAATTTTATATCTTTTGACAGGTGTCACTAAAAAGCCATCAAGCTTTCTTGTATCTAAGTCCATGATAATATTCCCCATCACACCTAAAGATAAGCTTACGGTGTTAATAACAAGGACACCACCCATGATAACACCAGTGGATAAAAATGTCTTAAGTTCGGGAGAAACACTATCAAATGCTTCACCTTGTGTGTATTGTCTACCTATAAACAAAAAGTATAAGGCTAATAATATAATGACACTTAATAAAGAGAAAAAGACTGCTGCTTTGTCACGTAAGAAATTTTTGATATTTCGTTTAATTAAGCATGTTAAATCATACATGGTTTTCACCACCAATCACTTCAATGAAAACATCATCCATCGTGCCTTTGATGACTTCAAACTGTTTGATATTATCCTTAATACCTTCAATGATTCTTATCGCATCTTTCGCATCTTCTACTTGAATAATATATTCATCTGATATTTTCACGTAGTCTCTTTTTTGCATCTCATAAAAGGAGACCAGCTTTTTTTTATCTAATGGCACGACTTTGAGTCTGTCATAAGAATATTTAGCTTTTAAGGATGCAGGTGTACCTTCGGCTACAATCTTTCCCTTATTAATAATGACAACATGATCAGCATTTGCAGCTTCTTCCATATAATGTGTAGTTAGAAATATCGTCATATGTTTGTTTTGTTTTAAATCATCAATAACCTTCCAAACAAGCTGTCTTGTTTCAGGATCGAGACCTGTCGTTGGTTCATCTAAAAAGAGTATTTCAGGATTTGAAAAAAGCGCACGTGCGATTTCTGTACGTCTTTTTTGACCACCTGATAATGTTTTATATCTTTGATTTTCAAACTCATAAAGATTAAGATATTTAGCGAGCTCATGATATCTTTCTAAAACACCTCTTTGATTGTTAATATATAAAGATCCTCTATAAAGCAAGTTTTCTTTGACTGTGAGATCATTATCTAAAATATTACCTTGGAATACAACTCCAATTTTTAATCTAAAATAGGTTTCATCCGTTTTTCCATTTAAGATAACCTCACCACTATCTTTATCCAAAAGTGTTGATATCACATTAATGGTTGTTGATTTGCCTGCACCATTAGGTCCTAAAAAAGCAAACAAACTCCCTCTTTTAACGGAAAAAGAGATATCATCAACAGCTTTGATATCCCCATAACTTTTTCTGAGCTGTTTGACCTCTAAAATGCTATCCAATTTTCGTTACCTCCATTTGAAACTTTGAAGGTAGTATATCATAAAATAAATCAATTTTAAACGTTTTATAAAGAAATCATTTTGAAACACATTGTGAAAAACTAAGTAAAAGAATTGCTGTATAAAGTATAATCGCAGATATTGGTGTTGTTAATATACCTATAAATGTCTTATATGCTCTAGAATGAACTATCTTGTGCTTAACTTTTACTTGAAAATAGAAAAAACTAAATAAACCGTACATGAAATGAGGTAAAAGATAGTAAAGGAGTGCTGTTGAGATATAAAGAAGTATGACAGGAGAGGATTCAATCATCTTAACAAAAATGTAGCCTAAAATTAGAAATATAACAGACAATATGAAAATCATACTGCTGATTAAAAAATAAACATGCTCGCTTTCTTTAAAACTTATTCTTTGTTGTTTCATAGATATGACCTCCTAGCCTCATCTTACATCTAACTTAAAAAGATGTAAATAAAAAAAGCCATATCACTGGCTTCATATTAAAACATAAATGTATTCCCCATATATACACATACAAGAAATCAAAATCCTTAAAACTAAGTGTTACGTTTATTAAAAGGTCTATCTAAAATCATTGCTCTAACGAGCTTTCAAATGTAAATCTCCAAATATAAAACTTAAATCAAAAACTCTTTAAACTAGTTTGAAACTAAAAATCTATATATGGGGAATACATCTATAGTATACACCAATCAAATTAAAAATTCAAATAAATGTATTTATTTTGAATGTAGGACATCTTTATAAGCTATGTATGCTTTTTTTCCTTGTTCAGAGAGCATATATACACCATGCTCTTTTTTTTCGAACCACCCATCGTAATTATGATATAAAATGTTATAGGTATCAGCGACTTGAGTCACTGCTTTTAAAAGTTTAGGTGTCGCATAAGAAAGCCCATCTAATGCGTTTAATAGCTTTATTGCTCTTTCTCTATAGTTTGTAAGTTTCTTACCTTTTGTGCCACCCTCTGTAATCATATTTTTTCTTTCATGAAATTCTTTGATGATTGCTTTTTTACGGTGATTGTTTTTCTTTATACTTTTGTCCCTGTGAAATGGTTTAGGTTCAACTTCAAATCTTGCTACGTTTTTTTCAACAACAATAAGGCCTATTTCCAATCTTCTTAAAAGATAAAAAAATGATTTAAGATCCCTTTTATGGGATCTAAGTGCCTTGATTGGTAAGCCTATATATACAATATCAGCAATCTTTTCTCTATCAATCGCTTGATAAATCACTTTTAAAGATATCGTGTTTTTTAGTTCACAAGCGATTGTGATATCTTCTTTTATGGCTAATATATCGATATCTTTAATTTCGCCTTTAACTAAAAATCCTTTTGATTCTAGCAAGCATTTAATAGGCTGATATAACATCGTTTCTTCCATTATTTCACGACCTTTCATACGATTCTATTGTAGCATTTCCACAAATGTATGGGTATCTATATTTCATTTTCTTATACTAACGTTTATAATAGTCATACCGATAGGAGATGACAAAATGCATAGAGAACACATAGAAAAAGCCATGATGATGGCTATTAAAAAAGCTGAGGAGACCATGCATGAAGATTTAGGTGGTCCATTTGGAGCTGCAATCATTCATGAAAACGGTGATATCATCAGTGTTGCATCAAATTCAGTTTTAGGTGATCATGATCCAACAGCACATGCTGAAATTAATGCGATTAGAAAGGCTTGTAATTTATTAAATACACACGACTTATCAGGTTATATACTCATAACAACTTCATATCCATGTCCGATGTGTTTAGGTGCTATCATGTGGGCTAATATTAAACATATGGTTTATGGTTGCTCATTAGATGATGCAAAAAATATTGGGTTTAGAGACGACTTGATGTATAACTTTATCAATGAAGGTATGAAAGATGAGGACATTTTAAAGGTTGATCAATCCCTTAGAGATTCTTGTGTAAAGCTTTTTCAAACATATCATGATTTAGATAAAGAAATCTATTAAAAAAGACTTCATTGAAGTCTATTTTTTTAGTAATTCTTGGACCTTTGGTTTAACATGTGTACCCATTAAAGAAATTGATGATTTGACAAGTTCATGATCTAGATGTCCGACTGGCACATGTAATGCAAATCTGTTAATGCCTAAACCTAAAATGGTTTGGGCTATTTTTTTAGAAACATAATCTGGATCTCCTACATAAAGTGCACCTGTCATGGATCTTGCTTGATCATATTGTGCCTTTGTATATGGTGCCCATCCTCTTTCTTTACCAATTCTATTCATAGCTTGAGACATAGATGGAAAATAGGTTTTCACCGCTTCATCGTGATTAAGAGCTACATAGCCATGTGAATGCACACTAATGAACATTTTTGATGCATCATGGCCATGTGCGATATAATGTTTTTTATATAAATCAACATATGGCTTAAAAGCCATAGGGTTCCCTCCAATAATTGCTAAAAAGAGAGGAAGACCATATCTTGCTGCACGCATCACTGATTCAGGTGTGCCACCTACAGCAACACTGATGGTTAGAGGTTTACTTGTTCTTGGATAAACACCTAATTTTTCTATGTTTGAACGCGTAGATCCTTTGAATGTAACAATTTCTTGATCTCTTATTTTTACGAGTAAATCAAGTTTCTCTGAAAATAATACATCATAATCTTTTAAATCATAACCAAACAAAGGAAAAGATTCAATAAAGGATCCTCTACCTGCCATAATTTCAGCACGTCCATCAGATAAAGCATTGAGTGTTGCAAAATTTTGATAGACACGCACAGGATCATCACTACTTAAAACTGTGACTGCACTACCTAATATAATGTGTTTTGTTAGTGGTGCTGCTGCAGCTAAAATCATATGTGGACTAGATGCTGCAAAATCCTTTCTATGATGCTCTCCTACACCAAAATAATCAAGACCAACTTGATCTGCTAATACAATTTCTTCTATGACTTCTTTAATTCTTTCATCATATGTGCCTATTTTTCCAGTGACTGGGTCTTCCATCACTTCTGCAAAGGTTGTTATACCGATTTCTATATTTTTCATTTGACCACTCCTATTTCATTTTTATTATATCATTTCGAATTCGAAATATATAAAATATGCTTATGTGATTTTGTCGACCCTAAAATCACTTTTATGATACAATAGATTTAATCGTGAGGTCATAAATATGGATTCCAAACAAAGTTTGATGCTTGGCCAAATGGATATACCCAAATTACTTTTTAAATTATCCTTGCCAGCAACAATAGCGATGTTCGCAAACGCACTTTACAATTTGGTAGATACACTCTTTTTAGCTTGGGGTGTCGGAGAAATAGCTATCGGTGCTTTATCGATTGTGTCTCCTTTACAAACCATTATTTTTGCTGTTGGATTGATGATCGGAATCGGTGGCGCTTCAGTATATTCAAGAGCTTTTGGACGTGGTGATGATAAAACCATGAAAAAAGTCGTTAATACAGCTCTTTTCTTTAATGGGGTATTAGCTCTAGTTCTTACAATTATAGGACTTGTTTTTATTGAAGATATTTTATATTTGTTTGGAGCAACCGCTTCAAACATCGATTATGCTAGAGATTATATGTTTTATATTTTAATATCACTTGTTCCCTTTACATCTTCGCTTGTATTAAATAATTTAGTAAGAGCTGAAGGTAGAGCAAATGTTGCGATGATTTCTCTTTTGATTGGTGCATTATCCAATATCATTTTAGATCCTATCTTTATTTATGATTGGGGATTTGGATTAGGCGTTGCTGGTGCTGCGATTGCGACATTAATTTCCAAAGTGCTCATGTTTATTTATGTTTTAAGAGCGTGTTTATCAAAAACATCTACTTTAAAAATTGATCAAACTGCACTTTATCAATTAGATCCAAAAATGCTAAAAGAAGTGATTGTCATAGGTATTCCAACATTTGTTAGAAATTCACTTGTAGCTTTTATGTTTATTGCTGTAAATCATGTCATTAACAGATATGCACCAGGTGATCCTGCGATTTACATTTCTGTTTTCGGTGTGATTAACAGAATTATCATGTTCTTATTGCTTCCAGGTTTTGGTTTAGTTCAGGGTATGATTCCTATCGTTGGGTTTAATTTTGGAGCAAATAAATATGATAGACTACATCAGACAGTCAAACTTAGTACAAAATTCCTTGTCATATATTTTATACTAAGCGGAATTATAATGTACGTCTTTGCAGGCCCACTCTTTATGATATTCACTAGAGACAATGACCCTACTTTTATCGCGTTAGGCAAGGAAGCATTTAGATGGATTCCCTTAGGATTTTCTATTTTAGCATTCCAGTTTATCATGTCTAGCGTTTATCAAGCAGTGGGTTATCCAGTGAGGGCATTTGTTGTTGCTTTATCAAGACAGTTAATTATTTTCCTCCCTGTGCTATATATCATTACACCTATTTTTGGTATCACAGGCGTTTGGATTAGTTTTGCACTTGCAGATGGCTTATCAGGTCTCATTTCGTTGTTTTTATATCTTTATGAGATGAAGATTTTCAAAAAGAAGCATGATTTAAATCTTCAAATGGCATAATCAAAAAGGCGACTCAGTCGCCTTTTTTTATCCATGAATCATGGCAGATGGTGTTTCCCCCGATACATCCATCATATCGTTGATGCACAATCGAATCAATGTTGAATCGATTGCTTCCCCTCAACCAATACACCTATATTATACTATATTATTTTTAATTATTCAATGATATTTTATACGATTTTCTTTTTTATGACTTCTTTTTAAACCACAATAGCAAGCCTGCTAATAGTGAACCTACAAAAGCAATGGCTGAAAATGAACCATAAAGCAATAAACCAAATGCTGCCCAATCTCCATCATCACTAGCGAGTAAACCTAAAATCCATAAAGCAGCTCCTAAAACAAAGAATAAAATTGGTAAGGCAAAAACGAATTTTCGGTTTAATTTCATAAGTGCTAAATCAAAAACAAACGAAATACCGAATGCAACAAGTATAGCAATCCCAAATGTAAATATTTGATTTACGACATTTAAAATCATAAGACCCATTCCTTTCCTTGAATTGGCCTTATTTTATCACTAATTATTTGAATGTCAAATGATTTAATATTTAGATAGGTAAACTATAAGTAATCATACCTAGAATTGCACCAATGATAATTAAAATCCATGGTTTTTTATAAAAGAATCGATAAAGTATAGCAAGCACAATGATTAAAACAATCGCCTTATAATCAAGTGAAAGGTTTGGTAAACCATCAATCACTACTGCATGCATTAAGATATTTACTGCTGCATAACCAATGAGTCCGATAATGACTGCTTTTAAATAATAAAACCAGTAAATGACAAGTAAGCTATAACGATATTTTTTTAATAGTCCCGCTAATACAGAAACAATCAAAAATGAAGGTAGAATAAAAGCTGTTGTTGCTAAAACAGCACCTAAAATACTGTACTGGCTGTATCCTACATATGTCGCAATATTAATACCGATTGGTCCTGGTGTAGATTCTGCAATAGCAAGCATAGCTATAAACTCTTCAAAGGTAATTAAACCTCTTTCAACAACTTGTTGCTGAATAAGTGGAATAGCAACCATACCACCACCAATCGTAAATAAACCAACATAGAAAAAGATTAAAATGAGCTCAATCATACCTTCACCTTCTTTCTAAAAAGGATATATGCATGAATTGACCCTAACACAAATGCTGTTAAGATGACTAATACAGTAGATAGATTGAAAAAGTAAACAGCAACAAATCCTAAAATTGCATAAATAAATAAACCAATATTATAGATGTTCTTTTTGCCTAAATCAAACATTGCATTAAATAATAAAACAACGACTGTCATCAAAATACCTTTAAGTGCATATTGAACAAGAAGAATGTCTGCAAATTGATTGAGTAAAGCTGCAATCAAAGAAATAATGATTAAAGATGGTAAAGCGACACCTAAAACAGCCACGAAACTTCCTTTTTTACCTCGGATATGATCACCGACCAAAACGGCAATATTAATCGCAATCATCCCAGGGGCTACCTGACTGACTGCAATATAATCCATCAGTTCATCTTCTTCAATCCATCCTCTTGATACGATGTCCCTTTTAATAATGGGTATCATGGCTAATCCACCACCAAAGGTGAATGCACCAATCTTTAAAAAAACTAAAAAAATCGTGAGTAAAGAAACCATATTAAAACCTTCTTTTTTTCATAGTTGTCATAACATAGACAATTATATCATGTTTCATATATCTTTGAAACTATGCACAAAAAAAGGGATGACTATTCACCCCTTAATCTTAATATTTAGTTCGCTGCATTAGCTTGATCAATCACTTCTTTAATTTTTGCTGCATTGTGTAAATCAGCAACTCTTAACGTATAATCAGGCATAATACCATTTTCAATAGAGAAATACTCATATCCATCAACATCATTACCTACACGGTAGCTTAACACATTTAAACTACTCATATGAAACATTGTACCATCAGGTAAAACAATAGGTGTGATTGATGATGCACCACCACCTGATTGTGTACCAATGATGGTTGCAAATCCCATATGTTGTGCAATGGATGTCATGAGGTTTGCTGCACTGAATGTGACTTTACTTGTCATAATAAACCAGTTGACTTCATCATACGCTTCAGTTTCAACTTCAACGAAATAAGTCACGTTAGATCCATCTGTAGGATTCATATAGCTCATTTCAATGGGCATTTCAGTCATGTAACCTAAGACTCTAAGTAGCGCACCTAAATTACCGCCTGTATTATAACTTAAATCAATGACAATATTTTCAACATTTGGATTTGCTGCAAAGATAGCTTGCATGGTTTCTTTCATGAATCGATCAGAATCATCACCATCTGGATCTTCAACGGTTGCTGTATAAAATCCATCTAAATAAATGATTGCTGTTTTTTGATCATCAATGAATCGATAATCTGGTGGTACATTAACTGTAGGGTATGCATCAACTAAAACATCTTGAACAGCCCATAAGACATCATACCATTGTGCTACTCTACTACCTACTTGTGTAATGCTTGTTAAATTAATTTGAGTAGCTGGATTTTCATAATAACCAGGGAAATGGAAGCTAGAATGTAGATCGTCTAGACCTTTATTTACAAAGTTGAATATACCAGTTCCTAAGGATGTTGTTGTACCGTCTAACATGGTATCGCGATAGTTTTGAAGCACTGTATAATATGTTTCTACGCCGCGCACATCTTTTAATCCAAATAAATAGTCAAGTGTAAATGCTAAGGCATCATAGGTTGCTAACATCACGTCTGGTGCTACTTTTTCGCCATTAAAACTACTTGTCTTCATAGCATTGTATGCACGTCCATCTTCTGTATCACCGTTTGGATCATCGTTATCTGGGAATGCGTAAACACCAAAGTATCCATCTCCATTGAAATATACATTATAATAAGATCCACTTGTAAATAAGATATTTGCTATATGGAATGGGAATAAATAATATGTTTCTGTTTCTGTTTCATGAACGACTAGATCAAAGCGATATGGATCAAGTTCAAAAACCACTTGGTTACCTGGTTCATAGTATGTCTCTAAATATGTGAGTCCTTGACTATAATCAGTGGCAGTTGATTGAATGTATCCATCAAAAAATGAGAGTGAGTCAAGTGTTAGTGTGTTTAAATCAAAATCGATTGTTATCAGATAATCATATGTTTCAGTATCAATCACATTACCAAACTCGTCTTCAATTTCGTCGACAATTTGATATGAAATCGTTAAGATATGACCCACATATGCGAATTCTAATTCTTCAAAATATAAGAGACCATCTAATAATGCTAAGAATGATTGAATATCTACATATGGTAGCGCACCATTTTCAGCGAAGAAAGTTAATAATTCTCCATCTAAAACTTCATATTCACCTGTCATGTTTGTAAAAGGTAATAAAGCTTCACTTGCCATTTCTACTTCTGTTTTTGCAGGCACTAAAATGTCAAATGTAAATGTTTCAGTGACTGGTCCATTAATGACTCTTGCTGTAAGTGTCACATTGACATCAGCTTGTCCACGTGTTGGATGGAATACTACACCATTACGGCTAATAACAGCATTATTGCTTGATGTCCATAAAATATTCGAGTTATGTACACTACCCTTTGTTGGTAAATTGAGTAATGCACTTGAAGCAACCATATTATTTTCAATTTCTACTGCTTCAATATCTGCAGTAATCATGTCACTGATGACATCCAAATCTGGACTCCATTTTGCATAAAGTCTTAAGTTAGCTGTGACAATATCCTCAAAATCATAAGCTTGTGTGAGTTGACGATCTGTAAACCATCCGTCAAAAATATAACCATATCTTGTTGGGTCTTCTGGTTTAACTGTTGCTGTACCGTAATCGGTTGGTACTGTACTAATAGCTGAACCGCCATTTGATTCATAGTTTACTGATAATTGAATGGGAATCCATTTTGCATAAATGGTCACATCAGCAGTCACTGGTGTTTCAAAATCATAAAGTGTTTCAAATGACTGATCTATATACCACCCACCAAATGTATGACCTGTACGCGTTAAAGCACTTGGCGTTGATGCAAACTCGTTTTCTTCTACTGTTTGTGGTTCAACGGTTTGATCATAACCAGTAACAAATGTTACAGTATATGATTCAATCGCGGGTCTCCACTTTGCATAAAGTGTGATGGACTCTGTAGGTATAAACCCAGTGGTTAAAGCTTCTTCTAATGCTTCATCTAAAAACCATCCATCAAAAATATATCCTTCCTTAGTCGGATTAGCTGGTAATGTAATTGCACTATCTTGATTAACATCAATTGCATCAATAACATTTCCCCCGTTTGTTTCAAAAGTCACTGTTACCGTTTCTCCACCGCAGGCAAAGAGTGTAAAGAGACTGATGAGTAATACACATAATGCTAAGATTCTTTTCATCTATATCCTCCTCTTATTGTTATACTGGATAACAAGTTATTGATATTATATCATTTTGCATAAAAAATTGTACTAAAAAACAAAGCATCGATGATTTGATACTAGGAATTCATATTTTTTTCATACAATTGATGTATTTTTACATAAAAACATCTTTAGCTTTATTTATAAAATAAAAAGGGTTTCAAAACATAAAAAAACATGTTATAATAAAATCATAAACGCCGTCCACATATACGGACAGTCAACATGATCATGATAAAAGGGAGAAAATATATGAATTCATTAAAAACATTTTTGTCGTCTTTACCACATCCAACATCTTTTTTAGAATATGGAGTGTATGAGGCGTCTTTAAACACGATAGGTCAAGATTGCGTGTTTATGGTTGACGCAATCGAAAAAGACGTCATCGTAGCAACAGGTAACTTATCAAAACAATTTCAAGGAAATATCATTCAAGAAGGTCCATTTACATACGCTATTTGTGACTTAACACACGAAAATGCTTCTGTTTTAAGAAGCTTATTTCCATTTACTAAAGCTATTCCAGTATTAAACAAAAAAAGAAGCTTTGGTTTAGGCGATAGACTAGGCATTGCCGGAGAAGGACATTTAAATATTTTTAAGAAATATGATGCTTATCCCATCTTAGCACAACAATCCATTAGAGAACTTACATTAACACATCGCACCTATGAAGATGTGATGGATGCAGCTTCTTTTGCTGTGTATAAAGCTGGTTATAAAGATGGTTTTGGTGCAGATGGCGATCATTTAAAAAAACCAGAGGAAATTGAATATGCACTCGGTTTAGGCTTTACCATGATTACACTTGATGCAAGTGATTATATTCGTAATGATGTAAGCCATATGGATGATGAAGCGGTCTTAAAAGAAGCTTTATTATCAGATTATGACCAATCACATTATTTGAACCAAACATTCCATGTAGAGGGTATCCCTATTCATTTTGATGAACTATCTCTTAAGAAAACTGTCTTGATTTATGGCAAGGCTATTGATTATGCAGTAAAAATCTATCAAACTTATTTTATTAATGGAAAAGCAGACGCAAACTTTGAAGTATCCATTGATGAAACTGCAACACCTACTGAGCCATATCAACATTATTATGTAGCAAGTGAATTATCACGTCGCGGTGTAAAATTAGACACGATGGCACCACGCTTTTGTGGTGAGTTCCAAAAAGGTGTGGATTATGTCGGTGATATCAAGCAGTTTGATGATGAACTCAAAGTTCATGTTGCTATCGCTAAAACATTTGGCTATAAATTATCGATTCATTCAGGATCTGATAAATTTTCAATATTTGAAATCATTGGCAAACACACTGAAGGTCATTTCCATGTAAAAACAGCAGGTACGAACTGGCTCGAAGCTATGCGTGTGGTCTCACAAAAAAATCCTTCATTATATAGAAAGATCCACGCATATGCATTATCCATGTTTAATGAGGCTAAGAAGTTTTATCATGTGTCTACAGACATCAAGCGCATTCCAAATCTTGAGACATTAAAAGATAGTGAACTTCCTTCACTTTTTGAACATAACGATGCTAGACAACTTATACATATTACATATGGTTATATTCTAAATGTTAAAAATGAAGTTGGAGCATATATGTTTAAAGATGAATTATTCAAGTTGTGGAGAGCTGAAAGAAAAACTTATGCCGAATATCTTGAAAAACATATTGGTAAACACTTATCATTATTATATAAGGGATTTAAAGGTGAATAATTATGGAATTTAAAAAAGAAGGTTTGTTTGATCTTGTCTCGCCAAGTTCAATGGGTGTTAGAATCACACCAGTTAACAGAGCTCCTGTACACTTATCAGATACATTTATGATGCAAGCGACTTCTGCAGAATCCAATGTTTTATCTGTTTCTGCAGCTTTAGGCTTAAACACAAAAATATTAACAACTTTTGTTAAGGATAGTCCAATCGCTACACTCATTAAAAATGATTTAAGAAAACGAAATATCCAATTTGAAGGTGTTGATGTCGAACAAGGTGGACCTTGGGGATATCGTCATCAGTTTAATATTGCTGACTCTGGCTATGGTCTTAGAGCACCACGTGTCCAAAATGATCGTGCCGGTGAAGTGGGGCGTACATTAAATTTAAAGGATTTCGATTTAAACCGAATATTTAAAGTTGAAGGTGTGAAGTTACTTCATATCTCAGGTTTAATTGCTGCTTTATCAGAAGACACTGGTAACTTCTGCTTAGAACTTGCTAGAACAGCAAAAAAATATGGGACAAAAATTTCTTTCGATCTAAATTATCGTGCTTCTTTTTGGAAAGGCAGAAAAGAAACACTTACTCGTATCTTTAAAGAAATCGCTACAGTTAGTGATATACTAATAGGGAACGAGGAAGACTTCCAGCTTGCTCTAGGTGTTGAAGGACCTAAGGCAGGTGGACACAACATTAAAGATGAAATTGAAGCTTTTAAAGGCTTAGTGAGTAACGTCAAAAAGGCTTATCCAAATGCACAAGCATATGCAACAACTTTAAGACAAGTATTAAATGCAAATGAACATTTATGGGGTGCCATTGTTTTAGAAGGGACATCATGGACAGTCATCGAACCAAGACCAATTCAGGTGCTAGATCGCATTGGTGGTGGTGATGGTTTTGTAGGTGGTTTGTTATACGGCTTCTTAAAAGGATGGTCTTCAGAGAAAAGTGCTCAATTTGGTTGGGCGTCAGGTGCTCTTGCAACAACTGTTTTAGATGATTTTGCAAGACCTGCAGATGAAGAACAAGTCTTTAGTATTTGGGAAGGTAACGCTCGTGTCAGACGTTAAACAAAAAGGAGAAAACTTATGAAATTATCAGATATTGGTTTAACCGGACTTGCAGTCATGGGTGAAAACCTGATTTTAAACATGGCATCCAAAGGATTCCAAGTGACTGCACATGCTAGAAAACAAGATAGAGTTGATGAATTTTTAAATGGACGTGCTAAGAATCTTCCAATCATTGGTACATCAGATTTAAAAGAGCTTGTTCAATCCCTTAAAAAACCAAGAAAAGTTATGATGATGATTAAAGCAGGGGATCCTGTTGATCAAGTCATCGATCAATTAATTCCTTTACTTGAACCAGGTGATATTATCATTGACGGTGGTAATTCTCACTTCCCTGATACCATGAGACGTACTAAATTTGTTGAATCAAAAGGCTTATACTTTATTGGTACAGGTGTTTCAGGTGGTGAAGAAGGTGCATTGTTAGGACCTTCAATTATGCCAGGTGGATCTAAAGAAGCATGGCCAATGGTTAAACCTATTTTTCAAGCTATTGCAGCAAAAGTTGAAAACGGAGATGTATGCTGCGATTGGGTAGGTGAAGACGGTGCTGGTCACTTTGTTAAAATGGTTCATAATGGTATTGAATATGGAGATATTCAATTAATCACTGAGGCTTATCATTTAATGAGAAATCTTTTGGGACTTAACCCTGATGAAATATCACAAGTTTTTAAGGCATGGAATAAGACTGAGTTAGATAGTTATTTAATTGAAATCACTGGTGACATCTTAGCTTATAAGGATGAGGATGGTCTACCACTCATTGATAAAATTTTAGATACTGCTGGACAAAAAGGAACGGGTAAATGGACCGCAGTAGCATCCTTAGAGGATAGCGTACCACTTACACTGATTACTGAAGCAGTTTATGCACGTTTCATTTCAGCAATGAAAGATGAAAGAGTTGTCGCAGCAAAAACTTTTAAGCAAACACCAATTAGTTTCAAAGGCGATAAAAAAGCATTTATTGAAGATATCAGAAAAGCGCTCTATGCAGCGAAAGTTGTTTCTTATGCACAAGGTTATGCACTCATGAGAGCGGCTGCAAAAACGTATAATTGGAACTTAAATTATGGTGGTATCGCACTCATGTGGAGAGGCGGATGTATCATTCGTTCAGTCTTCTTAGGTGACATTAAAAAAGCATATGAAACGAATCCTGAATTATCTAATTTACTTTTAGATCCATACTTTAAAAATGTCTTAGAAAACTCTCAAGAAAGCTTTAGAAAAGTGATTTCTACTGCTGTATTAAATGGTATTCCAACGCCAGCTTTATCAGCAGCACTTAATTATTTTGATTCTTATAAAACTGAAAAATTACCTGCAAATTTATTACAAGCACAAAGAGATTTCTTTGGTGCACACACATATGAAAGAACTGATAAACCACGTGGTGAATTCTTCCACACAAATTGGACAGGCCGTGGTGGTAACACTTCTTCTACGACCTATAACGTGTAGGTGATTTTATGTATCCTTTAACTTTTGATTTAGATAATAAAGTTGTAGTTATTACAGGTGGTGCTGGGGTTTTAGGTAGTCATTTTTCAAAGGCATGTGCTGCTGCTGGTGCTAAAGTTGTCATCATCGGACGCAATTTGGATAAGGCTGAGGCATTAGCTACTTCTATTAGAAAAGATGGTCATCATGCTCTAGCAATCAGCGCAAACGTACTTGATATATCTAGTATTGAAGAAGCACATCAAACCATCAAAAATACTTTTGGACCTGTTGATATTTTGATTAACGGTGCTGGAGGAAATGATCCTAAAGCTACCACTTCGATGGAATATTTTGATGAATCATCCTTAAATAACCCAAATCTACGTACATTCTTTACCTTAGACTTAAATGGATTTAATGATGTCTTTGGATTAAACTTTACTGGTACTTTAATACCTACACAAGTTTTTTCAAAAGATATGATTGGAAGAAAAGGCTGTTCTGTTTTAAACATTTCATCCATGAGTGCCTTTAATCCATTAACAAAAATACCAGCTTATAGTGCAGCCAAAGCCGCGATCAATAACTTTACCAAATGGATGAGTGTTCATTTTGCAGCACATGGTATTAGAGTCAACGCACTCGCTCCTGGTTTTTTTGCTACCGAACAAAACAAGACACTTCTCTTTAAGGAGGATGGTTCTTTAACAGATCGTTCTCATAAAATCATAAATAGTACACCGATGCGTAGATTCGGAGAACCTGAAGAGCTTATCGGAACATTGCTTTGGTTAATTGATCCAAAACAATCAGCATTCGTTACAGGTGTTGTTATACCTGTGGATGGTGGATTCTCCGCTTACCAAGGAGTATAATCATGGAATTATTCTATACGTCTGAACATAAAGACGGACTTACAAAACAAGAAATAAAAGCTGCACTAGAAAAATCCTTAGAAGGTAAATCTATAAAAAAAGTGCTTTTAGTGCCGCCAGATTATACGAGATATCATTCAAACTCAGGCTTTATCACAAACACTTATTACCATCTTTTAAAAGATATAGCAGTTGTAGACATTCTTCCAGCACTTGGTACACACGAACCTATGAATGATGAAGAAATCACTGATATGTATGGTGATATTCCACTAGATAGATTTATCATTCATAATTGGCGTGAAGACGTGATTCATGTCGGTGAAGTACCTGGTGACTTTATAAAGTCTATCACAGATGGGCTTTGGGATAAACCAGTGGGCATGGAAGTTAACAAGCTTATTATGGATCCATCCTATGATCTTATTATCTCTATTGGTCAAGTTGTACCACACGAAGTAATTGGTATGGCAAATCATGCAAAAAATTTATTTGTCGGTTGTGGTGGTAAAACCACCATTAATCAATCACATATGATTGGTGCAGTCTATGGTATGGAACGTATGATGGGTAAAGATTTTACTCCTGTCAGAAAAGTTCTTGATTACGCACTAGAACACTTTTTAAAAAACCGACCAGTCATCTTTGTGCTTACAGTCACAACAGCACCAAATAATGTCATAAAGACACATGGACTATTTATCGGAAACACTCGTAGAGTGCTTGAGAAAGCCGTTTCTCTTTCACAGGAAAAGAATATCGATTGGTTACCAAGAGGTATTAAAAAGTGTGTTGTCTATTTAGACCCAAAGGAATTTAAGAGCACATGGTTAGGTAATAAATCGATTTATAGAACACGTATGGCAATTGCTGATGGTGGTGAACTCATTGTTTTAGCACCTGGTGTGACAAAATTTGGTGAAGACCCTTATATTGATCAGCTCATTCGAAAATATGGTTATTGTGGAAGACTTAAAGTGCTTGAACTCTTTAAGAAACATGAAGACTTGCAAAAGAATATGGGAGCAGCAGCACATCTTATTCATAGTTCATCTGATGGACGTTTTAAAATTACTTATGCTGTGAAAAAAATAACTTCTGAAGAGGTAGCATCCGTGCATTTTAATCCAGCTTCCTATGATGATATGATTAAAAAATACCCAACTCAGTCCTTAACACCTGGATTTAACACGATGAGTGATGGTGAAGAAATCTTCTTCATACCAAATCCAGCTCTTGGCTTGTGGATTGATAAAAATAGATTTTAAAATGTAAAAGCGATCAAAATGATCGCTTTTTTGTTTAAGCTATTTTTTTAATGATGACTTCAAATAAATCTGGACCCATATTTTGATATGTCCACTCAAATTGGTCTTGGTGTTCAAAAACAAATTGATAATACAAAGGCTTTGGATCATGATCATTGATAAGCAACATAGACTCACCAATCTCTAAACTAAAGTACATCTCAAAAATCTTTTTGTGTTTTTCTTTGGGTTCGTAATGTGTCGCATTGATTGTCTTCATCATGTTTAAAATCTTCCAATAATGACTTCATCTTCTGTAATAATACCTGCTTGAACAAGTGCTCGTTGGAACGAAGTTGATTCTCTAGAAACACGGACAGTTGCACCTGAAATTGTATCAAATGAGTCTTGTACGGTTCTTGTACCACCTGCTAAAACATCTACACCAAATTGATTGTTTTCGTTAATACCTAGTGCATATCTTTCTATCGTCCAATCAATGAGTGATGTCATATCTTTTGCGTTTTTACCAATCAAGTATTCTGCAATGGCTTCGTAATTACCCTTCCATCCACCTAGTCCAAAAAAGCCATAGGTTGCTTCTTTTTCTACTGGTATACCATTTGAAAATGTAATATCAAGTGCTTCTAATAAATCTCTTACAGTTGCATTTTGAGTGATACCTTCAAAAATACCTGAATCAGTAATGACATGTGAATATCCATGCACATTAAACACATTCTTTGTTAAATAGTTATCCCATGAGGTAGGTCTCACAAGACCAAATGATGACATTCTTGTTGTAGGTACACTTAAACCGTTTTCTACATTAAGTGCACTTATCTTTTGGTCATAATCAAAACTTGCATCTAGCCTTGTTTCAAACATAAATCGAGTCACAGGTTCTACAATCGCTAATGCAAATGTGCCATCTTCACTTACACCGTAAGCATAGAAACTCATGAAATCTTGGGTTGTTGCAGTAAACATAGAATTACCCTTAACATATGTTTCACCTACTTGTGCGCTTGTCGGTATTTGTGTATAATCGATGGTTACTTCTGATGTTTGATCCAATCTAGATTTTAAAGTATCGCCACTTTTCACTATAAAATCCATCTCAAAAGCAACAATCACACCATCTTTATCAAGTGTCATTTTCGTTTCGATATATTGCGAGGCTTCTTCGAATGTTACACCGCTTGCTTCACCTTGCCAAGCATATCCTATATATTCTCCTGCTAGTCCTGTATTTTCTTGGCAGGCAATAGCAGTCAATGCAATTAATAACATAACAATCATTAAAATCGTCTTTTTCATCTTTATTTTGTTCTCCTTTTATTTGAATGATGATGCTTTTGTTATATCACATGAAAAAAGATAATACAAACAAAGTCATAAGACTTTATAAATAGATTTATAAATAGATGTTTTTGATTAAAATGCTTATAAATAACAAAAAAAACAGTCATTTTTCATATATATGACTGTTTTTGATTATCAGGTTAAATATTATTAGATGCTTTATTTTTAATATAGAAGATGACGACTGTAAACGATCCAATGATTGAAAATAGATATAAATACGTAGGTGATAACTGAGATATAATCACACCTGCCACGAGAGATCCTATCGGTACTAAGGCTTGAGATAAAACTGCCATGACTGAACTTACCTTACCTAATTGCTTAGGATCCACGTTTTTTTGAAATATTAAGTTCATAGGTACGTTAAACATCATCACCATAAAGCCTGTTAAAAAGAGTGTTACAAGTAAACCAATGAGTGTCATGTTAATCGATAGTTGATTTTGATAATAGAAAATCATAACTATAGACATGAGCGTGGTTACGGTTGCTGCAAGTGTAATAGCTGTTTTTAGTTGTTTACCATATTTTTCTTTGGTTTTTTGTCTTGAAAGAATGAGTGCCATGATCACTGATGAGAATGAAAATGATACAGAAATGATGGAGTACCATGTTTCAGGTGTCAAGAAATGATCAAATAAATACGAGGGTTCATTGGATAACCCGAATTCGATAAAGTAAGGAATAGCATTAGAGAATAATGGACTAAAAAAGAAATTTATACCTAATGCCATCAAAATCGTTGCAAAAATTGCTTTTTGATGAAAAAGATAAGAAACACCTGACTTCATATCATCAAACACAAGTTTTAAATTCATCTTCTCATCATCTGTGGTATGTTCTAAATGATCATATGTGATAAACATCTCAGATATCGCACTAATGATATACCCTAATCCATTAATCACAAACACCCAAAAAATCCCAAAAGTTGCATAAATAATGCCACCTAAAATAAGGCCTATGATATTTTGAAGATTATGTGAACCTTGTAAATATGCTGAACCTTGTTGAAGTTCTTCATCTTTTACAATAAATCTGAGTAATGAACTACTTGCTGGATTAAATAATGCTGAATTAATACTTAAAATGATGTTCATAATAAATAAAACAACAAGGATAAAAAAGGGTTGATCAAAGAGTAAGATGATGATTGCAACTAAACCAATTGTGATACCTCTGATGTAATCTGTAATATACATGGTTCTAACTTTGTTAAATTTATCTGCTAAAACACCACCAAAAGGCATTAAAATGAGTAACATAATTCCAGCAACAGCTAAGTAAAGTGCTTGAACTAAAGCTGCTTCTTGCTGACCATAGGCTTGATTTGCAATTCGTAAAACGTATAAGCTAATCGCAAAATTAAAAAGTACATGTGCAATATTAGAAACAAGCACTCCAGCAAAGAGTAATGTAAAGTTTTTATTTCTAAATATGTTTATCTTCTTGCCATCCTGCATGATAAAAACCTTCTTTCGTTAGTTTCTATTATACCCTAATATAAAAAAAAAAAAGGTGATTTCCACCTCTTAAATAATACCTGAACCAAATAAAGCTGCAAATACTAAAGATACAATCATCATAAGTTTAATTAATATATTAATAGAAGGTCCTGATGTATCTTTAAATGGATCGCCGACCGTATCACCTGTAACAGATGCCTTATGTGCAAAAGATCCCTTTTTGGATAATGAATTGCCTTCTTCAATGTATTTTTTAGCGTTATCCCAAGCACCTCCTGCATTTGCCATAAATATCGCCATAGAAATACCGCTCGCTAAGGCTCCACCAAGTAAACCACCTAAACTTTCAGCACCCAATATAAATCCAACAATTAAAGGGGAAACAACTGCTAATATCCCTGGCAAAATCATTTCCTTTAAAGCTGCTTTGGTAGAAATATCTACACATCTTGCATAATCAGGTTGTTCTGTACCATCCATAATACCTGGATGCTCTAAAAATTGAAGTCTTACCTCATCAATCATTTTTGAGGCTGCTCGTCCTACAGATGCCACAGTTATGGAACTAAATAAATAAGGTAACATCGCACCAATCATGATACCTACAATCACTTTAGGTTCCATCATGTTTATGGTTGTAAGGTTTGCTGCTCTGACATAGACTGAAAAAAGTGCTAAAGATGTTAATGCTGCTGAGCCAATCGCAAATCCTTTACCGATTGCTGCAGTTGTATTTCCCACGCTATCTAGTTGGTCGGTGATTTCTCTTACATGTGGATCCATATGTGTCATTTGAGCAATGCCACCTGCATTGTCAGCAATTGGCCCATAGGCATCTATAGCAACTGTCATACCTGTAGTTGCAAGCATGCCTACTGCTGCTAGCGCAATACCGTAAAGACCTTGATCAACATTGGTCAACCCTTGGTTTATTAAAAATGAAAAGATAATCACAACACCCATTGCAATTACAGGAATACCTGTTGATTCCATACCGATAGCAATCCCTCTGATGATGTTGGTTGCATGTCCAGTTTCAGATTCTCTAACGATACCTAATACACCATTAAAACTAGATGATGTGTAATATTCTGTGATTAGACCAATTAGAATTCCTACTGCTAGACCTGCGATGATGGCATAAAATGGACCAAAATTCACAAAGACCCCTCGATCGATAAACCAATAGGTTAGTAAAACGGTGAAAAAGAAGAAAACAGCACCTGCGACATATGTACCACTTCTGAGTATTTTTTGAGGGTACTTATTTTTGTTTAAACGAATCGTCATAATACCGATAATTGATGCTATGATGCCTACAGATGCTAATAGTAATGGAAATAGTGCGCCATCTAAACCAAAAGCAAATAGTCCTAATGTAATCGCAGCTAATATAGAACCTACATAAGATTCAAACAAGTCTGCACCCATACCAGCGACGTCACCTACATTATCTCCCACATTATCTGCAATAACCGCAGGATTTCTAGGATCATCTTCAGGAATACCAGCTTCTAGCTTACCGACAAGATCTGCACCAATATCAGCAGCTTTTGTATAAATGCCACCACCGACTCTTGCAAAAAGTGCAATTGAGGATGCACCTAGTCCAAAACCAGTTAAAACCTCGGTCACTTGATCCATGCCATAACCAAAGACATAAACAGATAAAAGATAGGAAGATATGAGTCCTAAAAGGCCTATTCCAACCACACTCATACCCATAACTGAGCCGCCAGAAAAAGCCACAGATAATGCTTTATGCATACCTGATTCTGATGCACTTTGAGCAACTCTTGCATTTGCATTCACAGCACTTTTCATACCTACATAGCCTGAAAAGGCTGAAAGAGCTGCACCAAAAACAAAAGTGACTGCAGTTGCTAATTCAACAAATACTGCAATCACAAGACATAGTACAAGCACAAAAACAAATAAAATTCGATATTGGCGTTTGAGAAACGCCATTGCACCATCTTTAATGTGACCTGATATTGTCATCATTTCTTTACTTTTTACTTCAATTTTTTTCACTCTTCTGTAAAGTACAAATGCATAAAGTAAAGACATGATACTAAAGATGATAGCTAACCATAAAAAGTCTGACACGAGGGCCTCCAATCAAAAAGCGATTAATGAAAACGCTTTTTTTTATTATATCAAGATTTCATATGAGAAAACAAGTGAAATCATCTATCTTCTTTTTTTTATCATTTCTTATATATAATTTTGACTTTGTATTGACATTTAGTTGATGAAATTTTATACTATGATTAATAATACAGATAATACAGATGGGAGGGGTTTTATGTCACTATCTAAAATCGATGTTTTTATGCGCATAAAGCAACATTTTGAATATCTTATCAAGCATGGTGCCTATCAACAGGGTGAAGCTTTACCAAGCGTGCGACAAGTATCCTTTGATATGGGTGTTAATCCGAACACTGTTTTAAAAGCATATAAGATGCTCGAAGATCAAAAGCTCATTGATATTATCCCAAAAAAAGGAGCATTTGTGAGTCATGCTCATGATTCAGTAAAAGACCCACTCAAAAAAGAACTCTCATCTTTAATTAGTTTATTAAAAGATCATTATAGAGATGATGAAATCATTGAGTTCGTAAAAGACATATTAAAAGGGGGGAAGTAAATGATTGAAATCAAATCACTTACCAAATATTATGGTGAGACACGAGTATTAAGAAAGATAGATGCTACGATTAAAGATGGTACTATTTTCGGGCTAATTGGTATCAACGGTGCAGGGAAATCGACTTTGCTTAAGTTAATATCCGGTATGATTCGGCCAAGCTTAGGTGAAATTATCATTGATGAATCATCACCTTTATTCGATGAATCATTGCGAACAAAAATTTTCTATTTATCTGATCAGCCAAATTATGCACCATCCTCGACATTAAGTGATCTTGCAAAACTCTATCAAGTTTTTTATCCATTTGATTACCAAGTTTTCCAAGAAATATCAAACATTTTCGGTGTATCAGTTTCTACACCTTTTGGTAATTTATCTAAAGGTATGAGACGACAAGGTATGATTGCTATTGCATTTGCTACTGGCGCAAAATATCTTCTACTTGATGAGGTGTTTGATGGATTAGATCCAGCGGCACGCTTAAAGTTTAAGAAACTTATGATTGAATATCAGACAGAGAATAGAATATTTATCTTGACAAGTCACTCATTAAGAGAACTTGAAGATATTTGTGACTCATTTGGCATGATAGACAATGGTATGTTCAAAAAATATGGTGACCTAAATGATGAACTTCACAAGATAAAAAAATATCAAGTCATCCTAAAATCAGTCGAGAAAGTGGTGTTAAAAGAAAATCATCCTTCTTATTATCAAATGACTCAAGAAGGACGTGTTTTAACATTAATTTGTGATCAAACGGTTGATATTCAAACTTATATTGAGAAAGATAACTTCTTAGCGTGTGATGAATCACCTATTACATTTGAAGAATACTTTCTATTACAGCAGGAGGTTCAAGTATGAAAGCTTATATATACTACCTCATTAAAACAAAATGGCTCCAAACAACAGTTCTAGCAGCAATTCCAACAATACTTTCGATGACTATCATTGGTTTATCAACATCTTATTCAAATGTGAATCCACATACTTATTTACCTTATCCTAATATTTTATATACACCTGTGATCTTAATGATTATTATGGTTATATTATTACCTATCATAAGGTTATCAGCACTTAAAAGTGCAAAAGATGTAGATTTATATTACGCACTACCTATGACACAAACAAAGCTTTATCTATCGCATCTAATTTTTGGTTTAATCCAGCTAATAATCGTCTGGACAGTGATGTTTTTTATCAGTTTGCTCGTATTTATAGGTATATATCCTAGAGTCTATATCAACCTTTGGTTTCTTCCACTTTATCTAATTGGTATGATTTACATCTCAATTGTTTATACGTTAAATAGTTTTCTTTTTATGCGTGCTCATTCCATCATTGATGGTATTGCATTCATACTTTTGTTTCATGTTGCATTGGTTGTTGTTCCTGGTGCTAGTGTAATTATTAACTATCAATTGTTTGGAGAAAATATACCGTTTATCATCAATCCCTTCAGTGGTTTAATCACGTGGGCAAATACGTTTATTATTTTATCTAATCCAGCACCTTATAACTATCAAATTCAGATCATATTTTACGATGATCAAGTAAGACTTATATCACTTATATTACATACAGTGATTTACATTTCACTTACAATAAGTTCAATGATTTACACATTAAAGAAAATGGATACTTATAAGATTGAAAATATTGGCACCTTAAGTCATAGCTTATTTGGTTATCGTGTCATGATTCCGGTTATTTTAACTTTTTCAATAGCAACCTTAACGGATATCGGAAGAGGGCAAAGTATTGGTGTCATCTTTATGGTCATTTTTACATCTTTTGCTATGATAGGATTTTTCATTTATAGAAGATCTGTTAAGTTAACTAAAACGGATATCCTTTCTATCATTATTCCTGTGATTCTTGGAATCATCATAAGTGGTTTATAATAAAATACCAATCCCTAGCGGATTGGTTTTTTATGATTGCTTTTTAAACCTGAGACCTTGACTATGTGGCTTAAATCCTATTCTATAATAGGCTTCTTGGTTTGATCCCACGTAAATTTCTGGATTTCCATCCTTTCTTACGGCATCAATGGCATGATAAATACATGCTTTCATTAAACCTTTTTTGCGATGAGATGGGACTGTTGCGACTGGTTCTATAAGTGCTGTTTTTGAGTCCTTCATATACCAAATACCTGCATAAGAAACATACTTGTCATCATAAATAGCTACATATGTATATTTCTTTTGAAAATTTGGAGAAGATGTCATATGTCTCCTATCTTCTAAATTTGAGTCATCATAAGAGATATCATCACCATGATCAAAACCAAGCCATAATGCATGATGGATTTGATCAAGTCTATAATCTTCTGCTAGTGACTTAAAGGTGTATCCTTCAATTTCGGGCATATCGATATGATCTAAAGAAAATATAGAAATGGGGTCAATCCATTTTTCCTGATGAAAGTTATTTTTAACCAAACATTCTATCATCTCCAGATCTTCAGGAATGATTAAATCATTATATCCCTCATGATTTAAAATATAATGAACCATCTCTTTTTTAAGTGCTTGATCATCCTCATAGACTAAAAAGAAAGTATTGGGTTCATCCTCATAGATAATGGCACCTTTAATGTCATTATTTTCGTAAAATAATACGTTTTTAGATAACTCTTCAGCTTTTATGTTATCTCTTGCAAACATCCATTCGATTCTACTCCAATGCATATGAAGGCATCTACCTTGGTTATTGATTCGATTTAAGAATTGAACCAGCTTAAAAAAATCCTTATGATAAGTTTTATCTTTTGGATATACTTTGATATCATACATGATGATCACCTCATCATTATTATATCTTTAATTATAGAAACAATAAATAGAAAAGGAGCGAATTTGCTCCTTTTTATGTCGTTCTATTTAATCGTGATTTGTTTTCTTGTTTGTACGAGATTCGCTTTTGGTGCTTTAATCTTTAACACGCCATCTTTGAGTTCAGCTTCAATCTTTTCATCATCTAGATCTCCTAAATCAAGTGATCTATGCATTGATTGGTGTGTTCTTTCTCTGTGAATGTATGTTTTTGTTTCAGTGTCCTTAGTCGTCTCATGCTTCACAGAAATATCTAAGCGACCATCACGGTAATTAATCGAGATATCTTCTTTTTTGATACCTGGTAAATCAGCTTCAATCAAATACGCACCATTTTCTTCATGAAGATCAAGTTTAAATGTGTCATACTTGAGTTGACGCATGGAGAAAAAATCATCAGAGAAGAAATCATCGATTAAATCTCTAAACGTTTCTCGCTCATTATTTGGACGAACGACATGTCTGTTGAATGGTGTTAACCCAAACATATAGAAACCTCCTTTTGTTTTTGGCACTCTAACACTATGAGTGCCATTCCAATTATATTTTATCAATCATTAGATAATCTGTCAAGATTTTTGAACACGATTTTTGATGAATTAAAAAAGAAAGTTCGCCTTTTTAGTGCATTTATATTAAAATAGTTTTAGCAGGTGATACTATGACATTTCATATGTTTAAAAAAGTATATTATATTTTCTTTTTTATTTTATGCGTAACGGTTCTATTATTAGGCTTTGTCATCCCACATGGTGGTATATACGTTATTGAACCGAGTGATCCAGAATTACCAAGTAACGAGCCACTTTTCTATCCGGAGACACTTTCTGGTGCTTTTTTAAATGCAACACTGATAGATGAGCATATGTCAGACCATGTGATAATTAAACTATATCAATTAAGAATGTTTGAATCTGATATTTATGTAGCAGATATAGTCGTAAGAGATCCGAGACTTATTATGTCTGGATTAGCTAAAAATTTATTTGGTGGGCAAAATCAGGTTGAAACAGTCTCTAAAATGGCTATGGATAGAAATGCTGTGTTTGCTATTAACGCGGATTATGCGAGTCATTATGATACTGGAATCGTCATCAAAAATGGTGAGATCTTAAGACGTACTATTTCTTATAGGTATGCTACAGCGCTTTATTTAGATGGTCGTGTTGAAAGCTTCAAAGAAACTCAAACAAACGCACAAAGACTTCTCTTTGACGGGGCGTGGCAGGTATTTTCATTTGGCCCAGTACTTGTTAAAAACGGAGAAACAGTATCAAGTGTGGATGATGGGTATCAAAGAAATAGAGTAGATAATCCAAGGTCTGCATTTGGTTGGATTGAAGATATGCGTTATGTCTTTGTGACAGTAGACGGTAGATCTAGCATCTCGATAGGTGTTGATATCGAAGAATTAGCCATTATTATGCAATCATTAGGTGCTAAAGAAGCTTATAATTTTGATGGCGGAGGTTCTGCAACTATGTATTTTAATGGACGTGTAGTCAACAAACCTAGTCAAGGTTACGAACGTGGTGTTGGTGATATGGTCTATATTAGAGGTTAATGACATGAGAAAGCATATATTATGGTATCTTCTATTATCTTTATTTTTAATATTATCAACGATCATCTATGAATGGTTTTCTTTTGGTGTTACTTCGATTTATATGAGACTCTCTTTCTTAATACCGCTTTTGGGAGGCTCTATATCTTTATCTATGCTTAAAAAGGTTCAATCAAAAACATTTATCATCAGTCTTTGGCATATGTCTTTATGTGCCTATGCCGCATTTATGATTTTGACTGGTATTTTTGAGATTTATGGAAGCAGTGAACCTACTGTCATCATCTTTCTTTATTTAGGTGTTTTTTTAACACTTTTGACATTATACTTTTATATTAAAACAATCCTAAAAGGAGCCAAATCATGCATATCATCTTAATTCCGGCTTATGAACCTCATGAAAGGCTCATATCTTTGATCAAAGACATTCAAAAATACCATAATTACCCTATTATTGTTATTAATGATGGTAGTAATGCTTCTTATGATCACATATTTGATAGCATTAAAAATGATCAAGTTCATGTGTTAAAGCACACGACAAACATGGGCAAGGGTCATGCTATAAAAACTGGTCTCAAATACATTAAAGAACAATTTACTGATGTGACACATATTCTTACATGTGATGCTGATGGACAACATGCACCTAAAGACATTTTTCATATGCTTGAATCTATTAACGTTTATCCTAATCATCTAATTTTAGGGACAAGAGACTATCATGATAAGAACATGCCTTTTAAAAGCAAGTTAGGTAATCAATTTTCATCGTTTTTCTTTTACTTGAATACCGGGAAAAGATGTCATGATACTCAAACAGGTTTACGTGTCATTCCTTCTGATTTATTTTCTTTAGCGTTATCCATTAAAGATGATCGCTTTGATTATGAGATGACATTTTTAACAAGTGTTGCTAGGGCATCTTATCCAATCATAGGTATAGATATCGATACAATCTATCTCGATCATAACAAAGCATCTCATTTTAGACCTATTAGAGATTCTATGCTTGTCTATAAGGAGCCTTTAAAATTTACAACGATTGCTATCACAAGTGCTATGATAGATATTGGTCTTTTTACACTACTCATCTTTATATTTCAAGGCACAATCCTCGAAATCGTTTCTTATGCAACGATAATAGCAAGAATCATCAGTGGCGGATATAATTTCTTACTTAATCGTATTTGGAGTTTTCAAAGTAAATCACATGTCAAAAAAGATGCGTTTAGATATATCATCCTTTATCTATCACAACTTGCTTTAAGCATTCTTTTTGTAACCCTTTTATCATATGTTCTTAAAAATCTCACAATAAATAAAATGATGGTCGATAGTCTTTTATTTATTATGAGTTATTATATACAAAAACATTGGGTTTTTAAAAAAGACATCATCCTATAAGTAAAAAGCCTAAGATTAGGCTTTTTTTCATGTTTTTGCAAATCCAGTTCTTTTCTGTGTGCCCCATGAACCTTTTTCGCTAAGTGCTGAATAGGTTGAAATCATGCGGTGTAAAGATACTATTTGACGATATCCAAAATTTTCTAAAATACAAACAAAAATAAGTATGAGTGTTTCCTTAAAGGAATAAAACACTTGTCTTTTTTCTGATATCCATAAAGAACATAAGGAAATTATGATACCAAATAGAATGGTTGCTATAAATAGCAAGATAACAAGGGATGTATTTAATAAACCAAAGATAAACCCTAAAATGACTGCGACATACCCCATGAACTCAATAAATGGCCCTATCATTTCGAATAAGAAAAAGTAAGTAAATCCAATCATACCTGGCTCTTTAAATCTTGGATTAAAGATCATGCTTCTATGATAGCTTAAAATATCTAAAAGTCCTCTTTGCCATCTGTTTCTTTGTTTGAGTAAGCTTCTCATATCAGATGGTAATTCTGTATAGCAGTTTGCTAAATGGATATACTTGACACGATACTTCTTCTTATCCTTTAGTGCTTGATACGTGAGTCTGACGACTAATTCCATATCTTCACCTACAGTATCTTTTTTTAAAGCACCACTAATCGTAAGATACCCACCAGTATGGATTAAAGATTTCCTTTGAAATAGGCCAAATGCACCAGAGATAATAAGTAAGCTGTTTAGCTTTGACCATCCGATACGACCTGTTGTAAAAGCTCTTAAATACTCAATCGTTTGAAATCGCACGATGCCTTTTTTGCCTAAACCGAGCTTTTCAATTTTACCACGATCTACAATACTGCCATTGACTGGTACGATGTTGCCACCTAATGCAATAAAGTCAATTGCCTCATCTAAGGTTGGACTTGTTAATTTCAAGAGCGCATCTTCTTCTAAAATAGAATCAGCGTCGATTCCACAAATGTAATCGTATTTTGCAACATTAATCCCCATATTTAAGGCATCTGCTTTACCACCATTTTGCTTATCAATCACAACAAGATTGGGAATATTTTTATTGACATAAACACCGCGAAGTGCTTTTGTTTGAATGTGTGTTTTAAATGATGGGTGTTTTCTCTCTAAGTCGAAGTGCTCAATTAAAACATCAATCGTTTGATCTTTTGAACCATCATTTACGACGATGACTTCATATGTTGGGTATTTTAAATTTAATAGTGATGTGACACTTTCAACGATACTCTTTTCTTCATTGTACGCAGGTGCAATGATGCTAATGGAAGGTAATAAACCTCGTTCAAATAAAAAGGTTTCATTTTTGATATCCCACATATCAACTGTTTGTTTTGAACCAACAAAGGATAGTGCAAGTAAAGATAAATAGATCACATTCACTGTCATAAAATAGATGACTAAATAACGATTGATGGCCGTGATTAGAATAATATGAAATGGGATACTTTCGACAAATATCTGGTTTAGGTTTGTGAAAAAAGCAAGGATTGGTAGTGCTAAAACACCTATCAAAATCCAAATTGAAATCCATATAATCTTGTGTTTTTCCAAGGGAGCTCTTTCTTTTTTTATGATTGGTTGAGACTTTTTATCAAGTCCCATTTTCTTTAATATTGAAACATTCAAATAGATTTGAAATTGTTCTAGTATATAACTATCATTTGCTGAAGAACGCTTCATAAAGGGCAATAACAGATCTAAAAGTGTTTGATCCTTGTTATGGTTTACAAAATCAATAAAATCTTCTATGATATGCATGTCAACCATCATCTCTAGCATTCTAAAGATGTCTTTTTGCTGCTCTCCTTTTAATTTCAACACTAAATAGTCAATCTTTTCAGATAATATTTTAATGATTGTGCGTTTGACTTGTGGATGTTTTGATTCTTTAAATGTTTTTAGTAGAAGTGGTAATATCTCTTGATTTTCAGAAATCAACTGAGTCAATGCTTCGATAACTTCAGATTCAAGGTTTTCATCTTGAGAAAGCTCGATGAGCAAATTGAAATCTTCGATATCTTTAAGGGCTGATAATGCTAAAACTGCCCTTTTCTTTATCCAAGTTTCTGAGTTCTTTAAATAATCATCATGGTGCAAGATATGTGGATATTGCTTAAGTAAAACCTCAGCAGCTTTTTTTCTTATGTCCATATTCAGAGTGTCATTATTTAAAATTTGGATGGTAAAATGTTTAAATCTTTCTTCTAGTTGTTCACTTGCTATTTCTAAAATAAGATAGATATGTTCTTCTTTCATCATAGATTCATCGATCTTTAAATAAGGCTCAATATATTTGTAGTGATTTTTTAAAAGCACACGCATCCATTGCTGATAATTTTTAGATGCCAAAATCAAGGATGATATCATATGATTATATATATCTAGATCCATATAAGGCAACAGATAATATAATAAGTAAAATTTCACAGAAGCATTTTTTTCTTTCATATATGCTTGTTTTAAGTGATCAATGGAAATTTCTGTTCTAAGATGAGAAATGTAGTAAATTGCGATTTTTCTAAGGTATTGAGATCTTGATTTAAGATGCTTAAACATACGTTTAGTAAAACGCATGTTTAATAAATCAGAAACGATGACTTTCCTGACATCTTCTTCTATTTGTACTTGTGTTTCTATATCGATAAATACATCAAAAAACAATTTATCTTGAAATGTCTTATCCTGTTTTTCCCCATCAAAGTACTTTGAAAAAACAAAGTCTCTGACTGCACCTTGTAATATGCGGGTTTTATTCACTCGATATTTTTGATGAACAATCAGCATCATGAAGCATGTAATGATACCTATAAATATATATAACAAAAGATATGCATCTTCAATACGCATCTAATCACCGGCCCTTCAAACGAATCACGTGCCCGATGAGTTCATCTGGTATAATTGGTTTTTCAAGAATTAAATCAACATCAAGCAAGTTTCCTCTTTTAATGTTATCAACACTCTTATTATGCGATACCATAATAAAAGGAATATCTTTAAATGCCTTGGATTCGTTCATCCGCATCTTGAGTTGAAAGCCATCTAACTTAGATAAATTGATTTCAGAAATGACGATATCAATCTTTTCAGCTTCCATAATCTCAAGTGCTTGATCCACTGATTCAGCCATGATCACATTAAAATGGATACGTCTAAAGATTCTAAAAAGCATATTTCTGTTAATTTCATCTTGATCAACAAGTAAAATCGCACCTTCATAAGACTCGGGCAATTCAGTTTGGCTATCAATAATGACGCCATTTTCTTTCATTTTTGCATAGGCCATTCTTTTTTCAATCGTTGAGAAAATATAATCAATCTTTTCATCTATATGTAACTTTTCATCGATTTCTTGGCATGTAACAAGTGCAATCGAAATCGTAACCTTTTCAATAAAATGTGTGGATTCAGCTACAGCATTTCTCATCTTGAGTGCTTCTTTCATGATGAAAGCTTCTTTTGTGCCATCGATTAACGCGTAGATACCAGGTCCATTTTCCTTAAACAGCATGACCTCTTTAGATTTAACTTGATCAAGCACATAAACTAAGTGTTCAATGGCTTCATTACCAATTTCCTTGCCATACTTTTTATTCAGTGATATGAGTTGATCTAACTGAATCAAAAGTAATCCTCGCGTATTACCTTGATCTAATGGTTTTTCAAAATGTTCATACATCATTTGTTTTAATACATTTTGAGTGTAAAGCTTCGTTTTAGCATCTCTTAAAAGTTGATCTTTCGCTTGTTCAATCTCATCATTCAACGTTTTTAGATGTAATTCTAACGCTACTTTTTGTGCTTCAAGATTTCTTGTTTCTTCCTGTAGTTTTATGGTTTCTGTTCGATAGATGGAAGGAAGTTCCAATTGATATCGATCGATCAACTTATGCATTGTTGGTTCCATAAGAATTAACCAACTCATCCCCTTTTTTGCATAAACAACTTCAAAAAATTGATGCCATATTTTATATTCAACTAAGGATGTTTTTTTAAGTAATAATGTCTCATGATCTAAGTTAAATGGTGTTCCAATAAAAGTGTTTAAGATTTCTATTCTTGGAAAATGCTTGATGAGGGCTGTTATTAATTGATTAATGAGTTCAATATAGTTTAATTCAGGTTTAGCTTGACCAACTTTACTATTCATAAAGTAGTTATTATGAAAATCAATCCGCTTCATGAGTTCCATCACTTGATTCATTTGCTGGTTTTCGATCATATATCCATAACTTGGTAATAATAGCTTTAAATCAAATGAACTAAGCTGTCTAATCACGGGTTTAACATAATCAGAAGATGGCATGTTTTCTTTTTGAAACGCAAACATAAAACGCTCTATATCATGAATTGTTGGTTCATAATCTTTTTGGTAATAAGATGACATTAACAAAGATGAAAATAATAAACCATAGGATTGTTCATAAACCATAAACATCTCTGGATAAGGTAAAAAATGCATATCAATGAATTGAAGGATGATTGTCTCTTTAGATTTGAGTTCATAATTCAATGATTTAATTGTTTTTATGTGAAGATCTAAATTTAAAGGAAAAATATCTTTAGCAATCTCTTCTACTGTGATAATATTTCCCTTAAAACCAGATGCTACTAATTCATTGAGCACAGACACTAAAGAAATGGTCGGATTAAGCAAAATAACATCTGTAAGTGTATCTATAGATGTGAACTTATTTACTTCTTCTTTCATCTGGTCAAAATGATCTATAGGTGGCAGTTCTATTAAAATTCTATGCCCCAATTTCTCAATAAAATAAAGATTTAGCGCATGTCTATCATCAATCATGAAAGGGCCAAGAGGTCTCATTTTGATATTTATTTTTTGAGTTTGCATCAATAACACCTCGCTTTAAAACATTTTTATATATGATAATTACTTATCTATATTATACACGATTTAAAGGTAAAATATGAAACGTTTTCTTAGCACATAATAGACTGAAATAGCATATAATAGAGAGTGCATCATCTTATAATTATAGGGGAATATCATGTCAAATATATTTAAAAAAATTGGATGGTTTGTTAAAGCACATTGGAAGTTACATCTTCTGATGTTTTTACTTCTTATTTCCATATCTTCGATATCACTTGCACCTGCTTATGTTCTTGGTTTATCCATTGATACGATTGTGTCAGGTGCGTTAAACAAAGATGCTTTGGTGAGACTCGTTTTGTTACTCATTCTTTTACCCACAGTAAGATATGGATTAAGCTTCATTTATAACCATCTATCTCAAAAAACAGCTCAAACGCTATCCTTTGAAATGCGTAAACGATATTTATCTCATCTTTTTGACATGGACTCAGAGTTTTATGAGACCTATGAAAAAGGTGATCTCATTTCAAGAGTCACAGCTGATTTAGATGCGATTACACAAGCGGCTTCATCAATGCTTGAAGGCATCATATTTAATGTGGGTGTCATTTTATTTGCTATTAGTATTATGGCTTTTTCTATCTCATGGGAATTAACACTGATTTCTGTATCCATCATGCCAGTTGGTTTAACACTTTTAAATATCATTAGAAATAAAAAAAGAAAGTACATAAAAAGACATCGTGAAATTTATGCCGATATGACTGAAAAAGTGTTAGAGTCTGTTGAAGGGCAAAAAGCGATACGTGCCTATGTTCAAGAAGATAGAGATTTAAATAAGCAATATGAAGCGATTGATAAAGACATTGAATCATGGCGATACATTGTCAAATACGAAAACTGGTTTAATCCACTATTTGAAGTCATTTATGGATTAGCTTACATCTTAGCCTTCTCATTTGGTATTTTCTTTATTATCGATCAAAAGATGACCTTAGGCGAACTCATTATCTTTATATCTTATATCGGTATGCTTTATGGTCCTATCATCTCTATTTCGACGATTTTCACTCAAATCAATAATGCAACGATTTCTGTTGATCGTTTTGATGAAATCATGAAAAAAATACCGATTGTCCGTGATGATCAAAACTCTAAACCGATACTGTCTTTTAGACATATTGAATTCAAAGACGTTACATTTAAATATCCATTTGACAAGCAACCTGTGATAAAAAATATCAGCTTTGATATAAATTATGGACAAACGATTGGTATTGTTGGACCAACAGGAGCGGGAAAATCTACCTTGATTAGACAACTTTTAAGAGAATTTAATGTCTCACAAGGCAGTATTTTAATCGATGGCCAACCTATTGAATCATTCAAAATTGAAGATGTAAGAAGATTGGTTGGATATGTGCCACAAACACATGTTCTATTTAAACGTTCAGTCGAAGAAAATATTATGATAGGTAATCCAAGAGCATCCATCGATGCACTTGATAAAGCAGTTAAAATTGCTGATTTTGAAAAAGATCTTCACTTTTTATCACATGATTTAAATACCATGGTCGGTGAATCTGGTCAAACGTTATCCGGTGGTCAAAAACAAAGATTATCAATCGCTAGAGCACTAATCAAGGATCCAGAAATTTTAATATTAGATGACTCTTTATCTGCAGTTGATGCTAAAACAGAAGATACCATCATTGGTCATTTAAAGAACTTTAGACAAGGTCGTACCAATATTATTGTCGCACATCGTTTTTCAGCTGTTAGAGATGCTGATATTATTTTAGTTTTAGAAAATGGAAAGATTGTTCAAAGAGGTACCCATGATGCTTTATTACGCCAAGAGGGTTGGTATAAAGCTCAGTACATTGAACAAATGTCAATGAGGTAGCCTTATGAAAACGATGAAAAAAGTGTGGCGTTATGTCGCTCGCTATAAAAAACTACTTACAATCACTTTAGTATCTATGCTTATCGTCCAATTTTTAGGATTATTAGCACCACTCATTGTTAAAACCATTTTAGATGATTATCTTGTTGGTATTCAAAGACCATGGTATGAGGTTAGTGAATCTGAAAAAGAAGTTACTTATCAAGGTAGATACTTCTCTCAAGAACAAGCATCAGATGATGTGATATCAATCATCATCTATCGTGGAGCATACTATGTCATCGAAGATTTGGTCATGAGTGGTCATAAATCATTAGAAGGTGAAACACTCACTGTTATTGCACAAGATGGCACAATTAAGATGTATCAAGTTACCAAGATGACATCTTCTGAGGTGCGTTCGTTTTATGAACCATTTATTAATCCATTAGTCTTACTGATTGGTTTATTAGCATTACGATTCTTCTTACAGATTCTTTTTACCTATATCCAACGTATATCAACGGCTATGATTAACGTAAACATTGTTAGAGATGCTAGACGTGATGCTGTAACTGCACTTCAAAAGATGCCAATGACATATTTTGAAACTGAGCCTGCTGGTAAGATTGCTAATCGAATTATTAGTGATGTTGGCGGCATGATGAACTTGTTTTCTACGATAATGAATTTATTAATCAATGCAAGCTTGGCTGTTATTTTTGCTTATATTGGTATGTTCTATCTTGATCCAACACTTGCATTAATGACATTTATTGTTTTTCCTGTCGTTTATGTTTGGTTGCGTTTCTTCATTAAGAAATTAAACAAAATAGCAGTTAAGGTGAATGAACTCACTTCTTTAATTACTGCTCAACTGAATGAAATCATTAATGGTATCAGCATTCTTCAAATATTTAACTATAAAAAACAAACTGAAGATAAATTTGAAAACATCTCAAAGGAGTTCATGGGTGAACGCATCAAAGAAAACATCTTGCACCTATCTATAGGCTGGAACTTGATTAGATTGATTGGTGCATTAGTCACTTCCATCATTATTTTATACTTCGGACAAAAAAACTTAACTGTCTCTGGATTCATCGTTTCAGCTGGTATCATTTATGCTTATAACGATTACTTAACTAGACTCATTGAACCTGTAGGTACACTCTTTAGAGAAATAGGGAATCTTGAACATGCTTTAGTGCGTACAGAACGTATTTTTAAAATCATTGATGGTGAAAAAGAAGATGGCTCATTTGATTTGATTCCAAGATTCAAAGGGCATATCACATTTGAAAACATATGGTTTTCATATCATGAAAATAACCCAGTCTTAAAGGGTATTGACCTAGATATTAAACCTGGCGAAATGGTAGGTCTAGTGGGTCATACAGGTTCGGGGAAAAGTTCTATGATGAATTTACTGCTTCGCTTCTATGATTTAAAGGAAAGTGATATGGGTACTATTTATGTGGATGGCATCAATATAAACACATTCCCAAAAAGAAGCTATAGAAATCATGTGGGTATCATTTTGCAAGATCCAGCGATGTTTAAAGGAACTATTGCAGATAACATTAGATTTGGTAAAGACATCAAAGATGAGAAAATTGAATCTATCTTAAGAGAGATTGGCGGTTCTAGATTACTTGATAAACTTGAACATGGTATTCATACAATGATAACAAGAGGTGGTGGCAATCTATCTGTAGGAGAAAAGCAAATCTTATCATTTGCACGTGCCGTTGTTCATAATCCTGCAATACTTGTCATGGATGAGGCTACTGCAAACATTGATACAGAAACTGAAAGTATGCTACAGCGTGCTTTAGAAACTGTTAAAAAAGATCGTACAATGATTATCATAGCTCACAGATTATCAACCATTAAACACGCTGATAAAATTGTAGTCTTAGAAAATGGCATAAAAGTTGAAGAAGGTAAACATAAAGACCTTTTATCTAAAAATGGCGTTTATGCAAATATCTACCGTTCACAAATTAAAATTGACGAGGTGAATTAAAAAAGGAACACTCTCTATGTGTTCCTTTATTTTTTAGCTAATAATAAATCGTTTATTGCTTTAGTAAAGCCATTTTCATGAAATGATGATGTGATATAATCAGCTTTTTTCTTAAGCATCTCTTGTCCATCACCCATAGCAATACCAATGCCTGCAGCTTCAATCATTGAGATATCATTTTCTTGATCACCAATAGCTATGACATCTTTAAGACTTATGTCTAAATGCTTTGCTAATAGACTTAATGCTCTACCCTTAGTGGATAAAACATGACCAATATCTAAAAAGGTTGGTTGACTTTGAACATAGTGCAAATCCTTATAGATATCAAGTCTTTTCTTCATGTCTTCTATAACGTCATCTCTTTCATCAATGACAAGTATTTTGATGACACCTAAATGAATGAAATCTCCTAGCATTTTTCTATTGACGACTTTTACTTTAAAATCACCTATTTTTGATGATAATTTATGATAGCCTTCATGGGTTGTCACAATATCTTTTGTCGTATACATCAAAAAATCGACCTTATAGAGATCACAAAGTGACATAATATCCAAGACTGTCTTATCTAAAATCGTTTGTTTATGGATGATTTTTTGTGCATCAAAATCATAAATAATAGATCCGTTACCACATATCACAGGCAAATGCACATCAAATAAATCAACCATGTCTTTTGTAGCATCCATATGTCTACCTGTAGCAATCGTAAAAAGATGCCCACTCTGTTTAAGTGCATGGATGGTTTCTTTGGTTTCATTGGTCACTTCTTTTTTTGATACAAGTGTTCCATCTAAATCTGCTATAATCATTTTCATTTTATTCACCTATTTCATTATACCTTATTTAGATGTGGTTTAACCTGCCTAAATCATGAAAGTTGATGATATTTTTATGTGTTTTATAGGGGATAAGACTATTTCATATTTATCAATGATATAATAAAAAACGAGTAAAAACGATGAAATATTACGAGGGGTACATTTATGGAAATCATCATTCCGTTTGCTTTGGTTTCTTATTATCCTGCTTTGTATCTATTAAACCAAATGCACTATATGGTTGTCATGTCATATTTAGTGATTGTAACAAGTGCACTGATTCTTTGTGCTCTATTTGTATGGAAAAAAGGTATCAAGCACTATGAATCAGCTGGAAGTTAGTAATAATTCCCACTCTAAGAAACTATTTGATTAAAACGGACATAAAATAAAAAAGAGTAGAGTTATGTATTTGCATAGCTCTACTCTTTTTTATTGATATAGAGTAAATCTGTTCTTACCATTACTTTTAGCATCATACAATGCTTTATCAGCTTTTTCGAGTAAATCTCTTAATGACTGCTTTTCATCTTTAAAGTAATGCAATATTCCAATACTACTTGATAACTGTATGTTACCAATAGGTGTGTTCCAATCACTTAATTCTCTATGTAGTGTGTTTGCTAATTCGACAATCTGATACTGTGTATCAATTTCGGGTAAAATAACAAGGAATTCATCGCCACCAAGTCGACATACAAATGCATCCTGATATGGATAAGTGAACTCTTCTAACTTATTAGCCATTTCTTTTAATACTAAATCACCCGTCTCATGTCCCAAGGTATCATTGACTTGCTTAAATCGATCTAAATCAAAAAACAAGATGTATCCATCATAAGTTTTTAAATCTTCAAAATGCTTATGCAAATATTGTCTATTATATACTCCTGTTAAATGATCTTTATATGCCAAATGCTCTAGTTTCAAGTAATATGAAAACATCTGAGCAAGCTTTTCTAGCATTACAATACTTTTTTCATCAAAATGAGTTGCTTCGTCGTGTGCTGAGCAAAGAGTTCCAAATCTTTCACCAGTATCTAACAAAATGGGTATACCCATGTATGCATTAATATTGGCTTTTAATAGAATATCTTTGAAATCATCTAAGTGCTTCTCATTTTTTATGTCCTCATATATTAAGGGTTGGTTACGTGTAAAATCAATGGTATTGCATAAGCCTTCATTCACTTTGATTGTCATACCTTCATAAAGATTAATTTTAGTTTGATGACTAGATACCTTTAAGGTCACTTGCTCCTCATCGCTCAAGTAATTGATATAAATCATCTTATCTGGAAAAAATGCCTTAGCAAGTGAAATCACGTCGCTTGCCATTTTTTCAAAGTTTTTATAAAATTTGAGTTCGTGCTTTGATATACCCATATGAAACACCTCCATACTTAATGTTCCATTTTTGTTGTTTATATTTTATCATATGATGAAGTGATTATTTGAATTAAGACTTATATCCCCCCTGATTACTTAATAATGTTCTTACATATATTATATCTTAGTTTGTCTTTTTGGCCTAACCAATAAAATCATAAAAATCTCAAAAAAGCCAAACATCCATAAAGCCATACCACCATAAAAAAGGAATGCAAAGAGTCTATCTGATGATTGAGCAATGATCACAAGTGTAATCATTAGAAAACCTGATATAAGAGAAAACCATGTAAATGTTTTAATCTTTGATCTAAATCTTTTTTGCTTTAATGGGTATATACTTAAGACATTGAGTAATAATCCAATGCCGGTAAGTGTTAATAAAATGGGATCTTCTGCCATAATTTAAAACTCCAATCATTTTTGATAAAAAAGGCTATTCTTTCGAATACCCTTTTATTATATATGATTATCAATAAAATTTTAAACACCTTGTTGTAACATTGCTAAATAAACCTTCATAAAACCAGCAATATTTGCACCAGTGATTAAATCATTAGGTGTACCTGTATATTCTAATGAGGCGTTATAACACTTCATAAAGATTTTTCTCATAATTTCGTGGAGTTTACAGTCAACCTCTTCGAAACTCCAATTTTGGAATGTAGCATTTTGTGTCATCTCTAATCCAGAAACTGCAACCCCACCTGCGTTTGCAGCTTTCCCTGGTCCAAAATACACATTATGCTCTCTAAAATATTTAGTCGCTTCTATAGTTGTTGGCATGTTCGCACCTTCTGAAACAAGCCAACATCCATTTTTAACGAGTTCTACTGCTGATTCTAAGTAGATTTCATTTTGTGTCGCACAAGGTAATGCGATATCACATGGTACTTTCCAAATATCTGCTGTATTGGGTGAGAAAACTGCATCAGGACGATATGTTTGATATTTATCCATAACAACTTGATTTGTTTTAGATAAATTTTTAACAAGTTCAATATCAATACCTTGTTCATCATGTATGACACCTGAAATATCACTCATAGCAATCACTTTAGCACCTAATTCTATCGCTTTTTCAGCAGCCATAGAACCTACCTTACCAGCACCACTGATGATCACTCTTTTGTTTTTAAATGTTTCATTTTTAAATTGCTTTAGCATCTCTTCAACAAAATAACATAGCCCATAACCTGTTGCTTCTGCTCTACCAAGCGAACCACCAGATTCGATACCTTTAGATGTGAATGTACCGCTAAACTCATTTTCGATTCGTTTATACATACCATACAAATAACCAATCTCTCTCGCACCAACACCTAAATCACCTGCTGGCACATCCATTCTTGGTCCAATATGTCTATAAAGTTCTAGAATATAGTTTTGACAAAATCTCATGATTTCATTATCGCTTTTACCAGCTGGATCAAAATCTGAACCACCTTTAGCTCCACCCATAGGTAAGCATGTTAATGAATTTTTAAATGTTTGCTCGAACGCTAAGAACTTCATAATAGATTCATTAACAGAATGATGGAAACGAATACCACCTTTATATGGTCCGATTGCAGAGTTAAATTGAACTCTTAGAGCACGATTGACTTGAACTTTACCGGAATCATCTACCCATGATACTCTAAACTTAATCATGCGTTCGGGCTCTAGAATACGTTCGATAATCGCATTTTTTTCGATTCTTGGATCCTTATCTACAAGTAAATCGATAGAAGTTAAAAATTCTTCTACAGCTTGTAGAAATTCTGGTTGATCCTGATAACGCTTGGAAAGATCTGCATAAACTTTCATTAAATAAGTACTTTTAAACAATTTGAAATTCCTCTCTTTCAATGTCTTTTATATCATTCATCGCTTTTAGCACATATAAAAACTAACGACCATTAAACATTGTCGTTTATGAACATGTATATTTGATAGCAAGTTAGATTCATTATCATTTTTCTCATCATTATATGCATCATGATTTTATAGTGTGCTTCACCATATCCATTATACAATGAAAGCGCTTTAATTCAACAGTCAATTTGTTTTTTTATGCAAAATCAAACATAATCTATAGTTTCATAGTTTTATATTATTAATATAAAGGGCTATTTTAAGTATGACTTGATATTGCTAATTCATTGACAATCAAAGTTAATCATCATATGATGAATTTAAATAAAGAAAGAGGTTTCTATGAATCAAAATCAAGCACATGCCAATCTAACAACTGGCTCGATAAGCTCACACCTTAAGAAAATAGCAGTGCCTGCATCCATTGGCTTTTTATTTAACACATTATTTAATGTCGTTGATACAGTTTATGCAGGTAGATTATCTACAGAAGCTTTAGCAGGATTGACCGTAGCTTTTCCGATTTTTTTCATTATTATAGCTGTAAATGCGGGTTTGGGTAATGCGACATCTGCATTAGCATCCATAGCGATTGGTCAAAATGATACTAACCTATTTCATAGATTAGCCAAGAATGCAAGTTTCATCGGTATTATTTTAGCTATCTTCATGACTATTATTTCTCCTTTTTTAACAGATCCATTAGTCTCTTTGTTAGGGCCAACTGGTGATACAAAGGCCTATGCAGTTTCTTATACAAATGTTATTTTTTTTGGTTCTATCTTTTTCATTTTTAATGCGATTCTAAGTGGTCTTTTATCTGCACAAGGAGAGACAAGACCTTATCGAAATTTTCTTGTAATCGGTTTTTTTATGAACTTAATATTGGATCCTCTATTTATCTTTGGATGGTTTGGATTGCCAAAGTTAGGCGTTGCTGGTGTTGCACTTGCAACTGTTATCGTACAATTTTTTGGAACCATCTATCTCTATGTGAACTACTCCCAACACTTAATGAACATCATTAGAAGTGGGGGCTTCTTGGGTAAAACAGACTAGTGTCTATTAATTTACCAAGCTATCGCGTCTGTTCCATACGCTTTTGTTACATATTTGATTAATCCTTGAACACCGATGTTAATCGCTGCATTTAAGTCTCTATCCATCACGTGTCCGCACTGACAAACGAATGTTCGTTCACTCAAGTTTATTGCTTGCTCTTTTCCACATTGACTGCAGGTTTTCGATGATGGATAATATT